>TARA_R110002126_G_scaffold106938_1_pt1 | contig 32146 bp, 32 predicted proteins | sample TARA_R110002126 | Tara Oceans TARA_R110002126 (sample SAMEA4397536) | marine metagenome | biome: Polar Biome; feature: [DCM] deep chlorophyll maximum layer (ENVO:01000326); material: water (ENVO:00002006), including particulate matter (ENVO:01000060) such as... | depth 30 m | reverse complement strand
TAGTTATATTTTACACTACTGTCTCATTTTTGGGGTCCACTACTATTGATGGCTATCAAAAAACGATGGCTCATGTTTTAGATGAAACAAATTATCCATACGGCATGGTTGCTAACGTGTATCTTTTTTTTGATCAACGGGTTTGGAAAAGCACGCCTTATACGGATGCTCTTGGTCAACATCATCACGGCTATGATGGTCGTGTTATCTTCCTGAATGAAGCGATGAGCCTATGGGATGAAACCAATGGTCAATTAGACGAACGTGGTCATGAAATTTCCGAAGGTATTTTACGTGCTTATTTTATTGGCGATGTTGTCGAAGAGAAATTTATTCAACAATCACCCGAACAGATTAATCAAGCGATCGTTCAGCCTATGCTGGATAAGCTTGAAAAAATATGGCCGGAATTAAAGCATGCATACCAAGGCTTTCGTTTTAATGCTTATCGATATGCGTATGCTGGGGCCGTTCCTCCGGGGATAAGCTATAAAACCTGGGGCAGTTATCCCTTGCGAGTGGGTAATCTGATCCTTGCCGGTGAATTTTTTGATACCGGTGAAGACCAGTCATTTATGAATGGGGCGATTAAATCTGGGTATCGAGCGGCTGATTTGATCAGGTCTTAAAATTCTATTGGGATTATTTGGGAGCAGTAAGTTCATAACACATTCACTTCTCGTTCGAGCTTAATTTCAAATGTATCATAAACCGACTCAATAATTTTTTCAGATAAATTAAAAATATCACGCCCTTGTGCACCGCCGTGGTTCACCAGAACCAGTGACTGATGTTCATGCACACCATAATTCTCAATGCGTTTGCCTTTCCAGCCGCATTGTTCAATTAACCACCCAGCAGCGACTTTATAAGATCCGTTTGGTTGAGGGTAGTGTGGCATATCGGTATGGTTCTGCAATATTATATTTTTTTGTGCTTCTGAAATAATCGGGTTTTTAAAAAAACTCCCTGAATTTCCAAGTTTTTTGGGATCAGGCAATTTGCTGGAGCGTATATTAATCACTGCTCGACTGACATCTCGAATCGAAGGTGATAAGATTTTCAGCCGTTCTAATTCTTGTTCTATATCACCGTAGGCAGTATGGATTATTGCTTGTTTTTTTAATCTAAACGTGACGGAAGTAACGCAGTGCCTTCCTTTTTCTGATGTTTTAAAAATACTGCTTCTGTAATCAAACTCGCATTCTAAATTAGAAAATGTGCGGGTTACATGCTTGTATAAATCAAACACTTCAACTTCGATGATAACATCTTTGACTTCTACGCCATAGGCGCCAATGTTTTGTATAGGGCAGGCCCCAACGCTGCCGGGTATAAGCGATAAGTTTTCTATACCCGCATAATTATGTTGAATGCAAAAAAGAACAAAATCATGCCATACTTCGCCAGCGCCTACTTTAATCAGTATGTCTTGATCGTTTTCTTCAAGAATAGCGATCCCTTTAAAATTATTTTTAATCACCAATCCATCAAAATTTTGAGTAAATAAAATATTACTGCCGCCACCTAGAATTAAATGTTGTTTTTTATTCTTACGTAAAACATGGGAAAGATGTTCGAAGCTGCTTACTTCTGTAAAAGCAATTGCAGAAACATCGATACCAAAGGTATTAAACGATGTTAACGAAATATTTTGATTTATTTTCATCGATATCAACAAAAAATAAGCATGTATACGAAGTATAGGCTGTTTAAACAAAAGTTACATCATCTTAAATTGCTCAATTGCATTTGCTCTGGATATTTTCAGGTCGACCAAAGGTTTGGGATAATTAAGTTGGTTTTTAGTTCGGCTGTAGGGATCATGAATCTGTTTATGATCTAAGCTTTCTAATTCAGGGCAATACTGTTTAATAAATTGACCTTTGGGGTCAAACCGCTCGCTTTGACTGACGGGGTTAAACACGCGAAAGTAGGGTACTGCATCGGTACCTGTTGAAGCGCTCCATTGCCAACCGCCGTTATTGGAGGCAAAATCCCAGTCAACGAGTTTTGAAGCAAAATAAGCTTCTCCTTCACGCCAGTCTATCCATAGATTTTTAGTTAAATACATGGCGCTTACCATACGTAAGCGATTATGCATCCAGCCATATGTATTTAATTGCCTCATGGCTGCATCAACGATAGGCACACCGGTTTGACCTTGTTGCCAGGCTAATAAATGCGTTTTATTTTCAGACCACTCGAGGCGATTTGTTTTGGCTTTAAACGGTTGGTTTCGACTAATTTGAGGAAAATGAAAGCAAATCATTTTATAAAAATCACGCCAAATTAATTCACTGAGCCAAGTCATGGCACCATTATTTTCGGCGATTTGGCTTAAGTTATGATGGGGCGTTTTGTCGAGTAATATTTGGATGCATTGTCTAACAGAAATAATACCCAATGCTAGATAGGGCGAGATACATGATGTCCCAAAGATACTTGGGATATCTCGCGCTTGATCATAATCGTGTATTTTGTTTTTGATGAAAAGCTGAACTTTGTTTAAGCCTGCGTGACTACCTGGTTTTAACCAATGAATATCTTGCGTATGCGATGGTTTGTATGTGCAATGATTTGATGATTTTAGGGGGGATTTTTTCTGGCACAGGGGTGTGTTGGATGTCATCAGTATGGATGGCTTGGCTTGCATATAAGCTAAGCATGCTTTTTTATACGGCGTAAAAACTTTATAGGGTTGTTTTTGTTGATTGAGTAGTTGATCGGGAGGAATGATGCCTTGATCATGGAATGTATAGACAGGAATATTCACGGCTTGTAATTTTTTTATAACGAGAGCATCGCGCGCTTGTTCATCCCATTCATATTCTAAATTAAAATATACTTCTGATATTTTATGTTGTTTGATTAAGTCCAAAATAACTTCATGAGCGCTTGAAAAATAATCGGTTTGGGCTCGAATGAGTGGGATGTTGAGTGCTGCCAATGCTGGGTCTAATTCATCAAGATTAAAGTTGAGCCAGTCTTGCTGTACGGTAGACATATCATGACGTTGCCAGGTGACGGGTGTTGTTATATGCAAGGCAATCACGCCTTGCTGTTCTAAGCTGGCTTGATAGAGTGCTGGATTATCATCGGTACGAAGGTCTCGTCTAAACCATATCAGTTTCATGCGTCATCCTATATGAGATTATGGGGTCATGATACACTGAATAAAACAATTTATAACGATGTTCTTGTATGCGAATTTTAATTTTAGGTTATGGCTATGCTGGTTTTTATTGCGCTAAAAAATTATTAGCTGATGGGCATCAGGTGATGGGTGTTTCACGTACGTATCCTGATGATTATAAATTAGCTAAATTAAATCATGTATGCAGTGATATTCGTAGCTTAGATATTGATGGTGATTATAAGCCTGGTGCTATTATTTATTGCGCGCCACCTCCGTCCGAAGGTGTATGCGATACCTTGTTGACAGAAGTTTTGGCTGAACTTACACGTAAAAATTTAGTAGCAAACATTGTTTATTGGGGCTCAAGCGGGGTGTATGGCGATCACGCCGGGCGTTGGGTGGATGAAGATAGCGTATGTCATATTAATGCTGACATTCAGCGTCGTCGTTTAGATGCTGAGGCTCAAATAAAGACGTTTGCTGAACACAATCGCGTAGCATGGTCTATCATGCGCGTGGCTGGGATGTTTGGTCCAGGACGTATGCCTAGCACGATTAAGCCCGTGATTTATCTCGACGAGGCACCGTATAGTAATTTAGTGTATATCGAGGATGCGGCACAGGTTGCGGCGCAAGCGGTCTTACATAAAGCAGGGATAGGTATTATTAACGTTTCAGATGGTGTTCCAAAAAAAATGGGCGCTTTACAGAGGGTGGTTGCTGAACACCAAGGCGTCGCCGTAATCGAGCAAGGTTATCAAGCGTTTATGGCGTCAGCGAGCCCGATGAGGCAATATTTTTTGAGTGCGTCAAAGCGGCTATCTAATAATAAATGTGAACAACTTTTTCCTGAAATTGCTTTTGCTGATTTTGAAGAAGCAGTAGAAAAATGCCTACTGTAAAATAAAAAAAAGAAGGTGGGTTTTCACCCGACCTTCTTTTTTAGAAGTTTCAATTGGAGCAGTATTGACTATTCATCCGTAAGACGAAAGTACTTTGTTCCAAAGTAACGTTGTAATTTTTTACGAATGGTGCCACGGCTAATGCCGAGTATTTTTGCTGCTTGGAGTTGGTTTCCACGACGTCGTTCCATGACGGCTTGTAACAGGGGTGGCTCAACTTCAGCAAGAATCATATCGTACAGATCATTGACGGGTTTATTTTTATTTTCAGCAAGAAAACGATTGACGAGTTGATAGACCAAATCTTGCAAACCTTGCTCTTGTTTGATCGCGTCAATTGTAGCTGTTGGTTCAGTAACATTCATCATAACTTCCTTATTTCTTGATTAAATCAACGCATGTTTCAAGCGTCATAACGGGTGCATCACATATTAAACGCTCAATAATTCTACCTGAAGCTAAATTAAGAAGCTACCCTTTTTGTTAAACTTTGGGTACTTTTTTTTCGGTCAAGTAAGTGCGCAACCAATTCGGGGAGTGAGCAGTCGGCCTGCTCTTCCGAAAGGCTTTGATTAAGTGCTTTAAGCTCAACTTGAATCTTTTTTGTTAGATGATTTTTGTTTGAACTTAAAAGCTCGGTAAGAACTTGAGTCAGCTCAGTATGATTAAAATCATATTGTAAAAGTTCAGGAACAATCATACGGTTAACGAGCAGATTGCATAAACCGATGTATTGTACACGAAGAAGAACAGACGCGGCTAAATAAGCAATGAAACCTGTTTTATAAATAATACACATGGGCTTTTCAAGCAACGCACACTCGAGTGACGCGGTGCCCGAAGCAACCACGACAACATCACTGCAGGTGACTACTTGTGCAGCACGGCCTTCAATAAAGCTGCAGGGCACGGTTGTGGTATGCCAATGTTTTTTTATAATTTCGGGGCTCAGTGTTTTGGCTATAGGAATCACGACATACAAATCAGGAAAGTGTGCATGCAATGTTTCGGCCACACGAGATAATAAAGGTAGGTGTCGTTCAACTTCATGCGTACGGCTGCCTGGCAATACAGCAAGTAGTTGTTTGTTCTCAGGTAAGCCCAAGGCTTCCCGCGTAGGGGCTGATGCACGGCACTGCTGCAAGCTTTTAATCAAGGGATGACCTACAAACGATACGGGAACCGCCGCGTCTTCATATATTTTTTTCTCAAAGGGAAAAATCACCGCCATATGATCAACCGAAGCTTTAATCGTATGAATCCGCCCCGGTTTCCAAGCCCATAGTTGTGGACTGACGTAATATAAAATTTGAATGCCCAGCTTTTGTTTTGCAAATTTTGCAAGGCGTAAATTAAAACCAGGGTAATCCACTAAAATCAGTAGATCAGGTTTTGTTTTTTCTAAATGCGCGCTTATGCTGCGAAATGCTTTTTTGATGGTTTTGAAATGCCGTAGGACTTCGGTAATCCCCGTCACACCATAGCGCGCTAAGTCGCTGATCAACTCAATGCCTTCTGCCTCTAAGTGTTTTCCGCCAATGGCGGTAAATATCAGAGAGGGATCGGTTTGCTTGAGCTGTTTGACCAAGGCTGCTGCGTGCTGGTCACCGGATTCTTCTCCGGCAACCAGTACAATATGTTTAGGCTTCTGTAGGTTGTTCAGCATGGCTTGTCACCAGATTATGGTTAATCAGGTCGGATATTTGAGCGGCTGTTGAGAGGGCCTCACGACCTTCTTCACCAGTGACTAAAGGTATGGTGTCGTTTTGAATACAGTTTACAAAAGCGGTGATTTCTTCGAGCAGAGCATCGCCTTTATCAAATACGGATTGATGACGGGTAACTTCAGGAATGCCTGGGAACATTTCACCTTCGCCTTTGGTGAACACGGCAAGTTGTTTATTATGATAATCAATCGAGATATAGCTATTACGTTGGAAAATACGTGTTTTGCGTTCGGTTTTGAAGCTCACGCGACTTGCTGTTACGTTGGCAATGCAATTATTTTCGAACGTGATGCGTGCATTGGCAATATCAACGGAAGGCGAGAGCACGGGCGCGCCGTGTGCATCTAAAGACTTAATCGGGGATTTAACCATGGTTTGAATTAAATCAATATCATGAATCATCAGATCAAGCACGACGTTCACGTCTGTACCGCGTGGGTTATACGGCGCGAGTCGATTTGATTCGATAAATAAAGGTTTTTCTAAGTAATCATCAAGCGCTAACCGTGCGGCGTTAAAGCGTTCCATATGACCGACTTGTAGTTTGACCTGATGCTTTTTAGCCAGGGCAATCAGCTCTTCGGCTTGTTGCACGGTTTCGGTAATCGGTTTCTCAATCAGCACGTGAAGACCGGCTTCAAGGCAATCTTTGGCGATGGCGTAGTGTGCATTCGTCGTGGCTGCAATACAGACCGCATCGACTAAACCAAATAATTCACGATGGTCACGATAACCGGGAACTTCAAACTCGTTGGATGTTGCTTCACAGATGTCGGCATTACGATCGCAGACGGCAACGAGTTTAGCTTGTTGTAAGGCTTGAATTTTTTGAGCATGAAAGCGGCCCAAATAGCCAACACCGATAACGGCACATCGAATAGGATTCATATAATAGGGGACAAATTTGATGATTTAACGTTGGCGAATTATTACACCTTATGATGTTTATATCAATTGCAATTGTGGTTACACTATATAACAGTCTTTTCTTATAAACATGCGTAAACTTATGGTAGAAACTCAATTGCGAAAAAAAACGACCGATATATTAAAGCGCCCGCCACATTCAGCAGAGGCTGAGCAGGCAATTATCGGTGGTTTAATGCTGGATAATCAAACGTGGGATAAAATCGATCATATGTTGTGTGAAGAAGATTTTTATCGTACAGAAAATCGCGTTTTATTTCGAGTGATTGCTCATTTGGTTGCAAAAGACCAGCCGTTTGATGTGGTCACGGTGCTGGATAGTTTAAAATCAAGTGACGAAGAGCATGTGGCGGGTGGTGAAGCTTACTTGTTTGAGCTTGCAAATAACACACCCAGTGTAGCCAACGTGGTTGCCTATGCACGCATCGTGCGTGAAAAATCAGTTCAACGTCAACTTATCTCTGTAGCCGGAGAAATTGCTGATGCCGCGTATCAACCCGGTGAACGCGAAGTCTCAGATTTACTTGATTTTGCAGAAACACGCGTCTTTTCAATTGCAGAACAAACGGCCAAAGAAGGTGGTCCGGAAGCAATGCAGTCGATTGTGGTGCGTGCGGTCGAAAAAATTGATTCGTTATTCCATCAAGGCAGTGCTATTACCGGTGTTCCAACAGGCCTGACTGATTTAGATAATATGACTTCAGGACTTCAAGAATCTGATTTGGTTATTGTTGCCGGTCGACCATCCATGGGTAAAACCAGTTTAGTGATGAACATTGCGGAGCATGTGGCGATTGAGGCTAAAAAGCCTGTGCTTGTTTTTTCGATGGAGATGCCATCTGATTCACTTGCGATGCGAATGATGTCGTCACTCGGACGTATTGATCAAAATAATATCCGAACCGGAAAGCTCAACGATGATGATTGGTCGCGCGTAACATCAACTGTGCATATGCTCTCAGAAGCACCTATTTTTGTGGATGATTCACCGTCGTTAAGTCCTGCCGATTTGCGTGCACGAGCAAGACGTTTAGCCAAGGAGCATGGATCTTTAGGCCTTATCGTGATTGATTATTTGCAGCTGATGAAAGTCCCCGGTTTTCGTGCCGATAATCGTGCAGCAGAGATTTCAGAAATTTCACGTAGCTTAAAAGGGTTGGCGAAAGAATTAAAAGTACCTGTGATTGCGCTTTCTCAGCTTAATCGAAGCCTTGAGCAGCGGCAGGATAAACGACCCGTGATGTCTGATTTACGTGAGTCGGGTGCCATTGAGCAGGATGCGGATTTGATTTGTTTTATCTACCGAGACGAGGTATACAATGAAGATAGCCCTGACAAAGGTACGGCTGAAATTATTATTGCGAAACAACGAAACGGTCCTATTGGTCGCGCAAGAGTCGCATTTTTAGGGCAGTTCACGCGCTTTGAGGATTTGGCGTTTCAAGGTTATCAAGGCCAAAATCAGGGAGAATAATGCATGGCGAGACCGACTCGAATTGAAGTGGATGCAGATGCGTTGCGGCATAATGCCATACGTGTTAAGCGCTGCGCACCGGGCCGGAAAATTATCGCTATGGTTAAGGCAAATGCTTATGGATGTGGTGTGTCGGCGGTTGTTCCGGCACTTGATGCACATGTGGATGCTTTTGGAGTTGCGTGCCTCGAAGAGGCGCGCATCGTTCGACAATTTACATCACGCCCCTGCGTTTTATTGCAAGGCGTGTTTCAACAAAAAGAGTTATCTGATTTAGCCGATGCAGGTTGTGAGCCGGTTGTGCATCATTTAACGCAGCTTGCATGGATCTTAGAGACGCCGTTACCTCAAGCGCTCCGCGTTTGGGTGAAAGTAGATACCGGCATGCACCGGCTTGGTTTTGATGTTAAAACAGCTAAAAAAGCAATTACAGCACTAAAAGCCTGCCCATGGGTTCTGGATAATTTAGGGGTCATGACGCACTTAGCTTCGGCAGACGAACCTCATAACCCTCAGAATCAAGCGCAACTGGCTTTATTTAACCAACTTGATCTTAGTCATGGTTTGTTTGAACGCAGTATCAGTAATTCGGCGGCTATTATGTCCTGTCCTGAGGCGTTGGCCGATGTGGTGCGTCCGGGAATTATGCTTTATGGTGTTTCACCGTTTTCAGATCAAACAACAGCCTCGCTCGATTTAAAGCCTGTCATGCAATTTATTTCTGAAATAACGGCCATTCATACCTATGCACCCGGTGAGCATGTGGGGTATGGTGGTTGCTGGGAAGCAAAGCGAACGTCTAGAATAGGTGTGGTAGCCGTGGGGTATGGTGATGGCTATCCACGGCATGTCGCGCCCAATACACCGGTGTTTATTAACGGGCAATATGTACCTGTTGTTGGACGCGTATCGATGGATATGCTTACGGTGGATCTAACCGATTTTAAAGCAGCTCATATTCAACTGGGTGCGCGTGTTGAGTTATGGGGGGCGAATCTTCCTGTTGAACGTATCGCCCGTGCAGCAGAGACGATTGGATACGAGCTTATCTGTCAAATTTCACCACGGGTACGTGCGAAGGCTGTGATTATATAGGGATATGATGATTATGAAAAAAAATGCATGGGGTTTCGTTCTGGTTCTTCTTACAGTCGGTTGTACCGAGGTCACGCAGGAAGGCGTGGGTTCTGTTGCGGGAGGTGTTGCTGGTGGAATTTTAGGGAATCAAGTGGGCGGGGGATCTGGAAAGGTTGTGGCAACGGTCGTTGGAGCCATGGCGGGTGCAGTGATAGGTGGAAAAATCGGCGCGCATATGGATCGCCAAGATAAAATAAACATGGAGCGTGCCTTAGAAACTGCGCCCACAGGCAAAAAAACCAGTTGGAAAAATCCTGATTCGGGCGATCAATACAGTGTCACGCCGACACGTACATATTATCGTAACGACCAACCGTGTCGTGAATACACAACCTATGCCAACATTGGTGGTAAACAAGAACAAATTTATGGTAAAGCCTGTCGTCAAGCCGATGGTTCATGGCGTGTGATGAACTAAATTTTTGGCAAATATTCAGTGAGGAACGCATATCATGAAAGTATTGGTTGCAGTGAAACGCGTGGTTGACCCTTATGTAAAAATACGGGTTAAGCCCAATCATCAAGAGGTTGAAACCGAGCATGTAAAACATGCCATGAATCCTTTTGATGAAATCGCTATAGAAGAAGCGTTGCGATTATTTGAAAAAAATCTTGTAACCGAGGTGGTTGCGGTAAGTATAGGCTCAGATGCTTGCCTTGAGACCCTTCGGCATGCTTTAGCGCTTGGCGCACATCGTGCGATACATATCAAAACAGATGACGTATTTGAAAGCTTAAATATTGCTAAATTATTGCATGCTATCGTTGAAAAAGAATCGCCTGATTTAGTGCTTTTAGGTAAGCAAGCGATTGATGGTGATAATAACCAAACACCTCAAATGCTCGCGGCATTGCTCGATTGGCCTCAAGCCACGTTTGCCTCAGCTTTGGTGATGGATGTTGATTCTAAAAAACTCACGGTGACTCGTGAAGTGGACGCAGGTCTCGAAACCATAAGCCTAGATTTGCCTGCAGTGGTGAGTACAGATTTGCGACTCAATGAACCACGTTATGCAAGCCTGCCTAATATTATGAAGGCTAAGCGAAAGCCATTAGATGTTGTGCTTGCATCAGAGCTTGGTGTTGAGCTTAAAAAACATATTGAAATCATCTCGGTTAAGCCACCAAGCGTGCGCCAAGCTGGCGTAAAAGTTGCATCGGTGGATGAACTTTTAGAAAAATTACGACATGAAGCCAAAGTACTTTGACAAGGGAGTTGACAATGCGTGTTTTAGTTCTGGTTGAGCATGATCATGCTCATATACATCCTTCAACGGCTCATGTACTTAACGCGGCACGTGCGTTAGGAGATGAAGTTATTCTATTGGTAGCAGGTGCTGGATGTGGTGCGGTTGCAGACGAGGCCGCTAAACTTGAAGGTGTTACGAAAATTTTTCTTGTGGATGATCCGGCTTATACCCATTTTTTTGCTGATAATGTAAGTGCGCTGGTGGTGGCGTGTGCACAAGATTTTGACGCTATTCTTGCGCCAGCAACAACGTTTGGTAAAGATATTTTACCGCGTGTTGCAGCTAAGCTTGATGTAACGCAAATCTCAGATGTGACGAAAATTATTGATTCAGATACGTTTGAACATCCTATTTATGCAGGTAATGCGATTGAAACCGTGCGTGTTTTGGATGCGATTAAGTTATTAACCATTCGAACCACAGCGTTTGATGCGGTGGTTGATGAGCAACCGCCATGTACTATTGAAGTGCTTGATGTAGCAGTAGAGCCATCTAAAATAGCGTTTATTGATGCTTCATCGAGTATTTCTGAGCGCCCCGACCTTTCAAGTGCCAAGCGTGTGGTTTCGGGAGGGCGAGGCTTACAAAGTACGGAGCATTTTAAGTTAATTGAAGATTTAGCTGATGTATTAGGGGCGGCTGTTGGGGCCTCACGTGCGGCGGTTGATGCCGGTTTTATTTCAAACGATCATCAAGTGGGGCAGACCGGAAAAATCGTTGCTCCTAATTTATATATGGCTGTGGGGATTTCGGGTGCGATACAGCATGTGGCCGGTATTAAAGATTCCAAAATCATTGTCGCTATTAATAAAGATGAAGAGGCGCCTATTTTCCAAGTTGCTGATTACGCATTAGTAGGAGATTTATTTAAAATCGTTCCTGAACTGATTGAGAAAATAAAGGCATAAAAATAAAAAATAATAGTAAGAATAATTGGAGTGAAATCTATGTTAGTTGGTGTGCCAAAAGAAATTAAAGCGCAAGAAATGCGTGTGGGTCTTGTTCCTGGAAGTGTGCGCGAAATTATCCGTACCGGTGGGCGCGTGATTATTGAAAAAAATGCGGGGCTAGGTATTGGCATTTCTGACGAAGCATATGAATTAGCCGGCGCTGAAATCGTGGATACAGCCGATGAGATTTTTGATCGCGCGGATTTAATTATTAAAGTAAAAGAACCTCAGCCGATTGAATGCCGAAGACTTCGAGAGGGCCAAATTTTATTTACGTATTTGCACCTTGCTCCCGATCCGATGCAAACACGCTTACTTAAAGAATCAGGTGTGACGGCCATTGCTTATGAAACTGTCACAGAGCCCGGAGGTGGTTTGCCACTCTTAACGCCTATGTCGCAGGTTGCCGGACGTATGTCGATACAAGCGGGCGCTCACTGCTTAGAAATGACCCAAGGTGGTGCTGGAATCTTATTAGGGGGGGTGCCAGGTGTTGCTCCTGCTAACGTTGTTGTGATTGGAGGAGGTGTTGTTGGTACCAATGCCGCACGTATGGCCATGGGCATGGAGGCGCAAGTGACCGTGCTCGATCGGTCGTTGGCGCGTCTTCGTGTACTTGATTTCCAGTTTGGTTCAAAAATTAATGCGATTTATTCAACGGCCGAAGCACTGGAGCATTATGTCACCCATGCTGATTTAGTGATTGGTGCGGTGTTAGTCCCAGGTGCTGCAGCGCCTCGTTTGGTCAGTAATGCGATGCTTGACGTCATGCGACCTGGTTCGGTGATGGTGGATGTTGCGATTGACCAAGGAGGGTGTTTTGAAAGTAGTCGTCCAACGACCCATCATGAACCGACGTATATGGTGAATGGCGTGGTTCATTATTGTGTGACCAACATGCCTGGCGCTGTGCCAAGAACATCGACGTTTGCACTCAATAATGCAACGCTACCTTATATTTTGAGTTTAGTGACGAAGGGGCTAAAAAATGCTCTGCTGAGCGATCCACATTTAGCCGATGGTTTAAATATCCATCATGGCCAAGTCACGTGTGAAGCCGTAGCTCGTGACTTGGGATATGATTATGTTTCAGCCCGAGATGCGCTTACAGACTAGTTATTTCCGCTTTAAAATACTGTGTATAATCGGAACGAGGCCCGCTAATCCAAAGGCCTCACCACTAAAAATCGATGATACATCATGGGTGATGTTTTTTACTGATTTGCCCATGTGTATCACATCATCCGTTGCGATTTTTATATCTTGGCACACTTGCTCTTTAGCAAAATCTCGAATATCTCGAAGCGCTTCAATATCGCGTTGATTTTTTTTATGCTTCGCGCACAAAATAAATATTAAGCAAAGCACAACATGACTGCCTGCTAAAATAAACGCCGTAATATTGGCTGTAAAATAATGCTGAAGTGTAACAAACATGGCGATATCAAACATAATAAGCGCTGTGAATAAAGCAATCAAACCAAGACTTACAAAAAATGCTTGACGTAATTGATCGCGTACAAAAATATCGAGCATGGCACGTTCACTACGTAGGTATAGATTAAGTTTTTTATCAAAATTTCCGTTCATCAGCGATCTCCTTTACCACGAGTCAATACGCGACCAAACAGGGCACCTAAAGCAAAGATACATAAGGTGGTTGCTGGTGAAAGATTCTCATAGTCTTTTTTTACGTGCGTTAAAAACTTGGTTAGTGCTTCTTTCGCATCTTCATTTATCGTTAATGTAGGGTGTTCTGTTGTTTCAGTCTTGATCTTGGTTTCTGGTTGTTCGTGTCGTAATCGCTCGACTTCTCGACGTAACGAGGCAATTTCTTGTTCTAACGCTGATTTTTCCATATGAGCACCTAGGTTTGTCCGTAAGATTAAGTCGTTATGTTAAGTATAGTTTGCGTTTGATGATTCGCCAGAAAAAAAAACAATGATTAAAATATACGCATAAAAAGGGTTTTGTGTTAATATATTAAGCAACATCAGTTGGTTTTAAGAGGCTCATCATGGCTTACTCCGCAGCTTATTTAGGCACAGATACAGTGGAAACGATTTATAATTACTTAGGTACCCCTCGGGGAGAAACGTTAAGCTATGTCATGGATCGTATTTTTAAGCCCAGGCCTCATGGTGTAGGTGTGAGAAATCGCACGGCTCGCGTGTATAATGGACCGGTAACGGATGGCTCTAATTTTTATGACATTATGGCTCAGGGTGTAGCCGATATGCTGCCCACCATCGCTGATGGTGAACGGGTTATTAATATTATTGGGCATAGTCGAGGTGCGGTTGAGTCTATTATTGCATCCCATGAACTCGCTCGCATTCAAAAGGTATTGTGCGAGGCTGCTGATACACATATTGGTTCGGAAGAGCAATTATTTGAGTTGCTGTGCGATAGTGAACATAAGGAAACAAAGGAGCATTTTAAAAAAAAATTATCGCCTTATACTGCGGCTTTGTTTGCTAACGTGTCAGTACTCAGAGAAAACATGGCTGAGCTCGAAGTTAATTTGTGCTTACTTGATCCCGTACCTGGCGGTCGTGTTATGGGGTTCAGTGTCGCTCAAGTGAAAGACGAACGTTATTATCAAATACCACCTATCGTCAAAGATTGTCGCGAAATACTACTTGAGAATGAGCGTACGCGAGGGTTTAAAGCGATTGTGCCACATGCACTTGACCCTCAAAAAACAACATTCACACTGATGAACTTACCGGGTCATCATGGGACGGCTAGTGGTAATCCTTATGATCAGTGTTTAAATACTACTGATTATTCTAAGCTTAAAACGAAAGAAGTCCAAGATATTACGTTGTATGCGTTGTATGATTTCTTTACGGCTCATGGTGTTCGATTTGATAGTGATTATGGTCAGAGAGATAATGATCTTACTGTGTTATTTGAAAATTATCGTGATGCAGATCCCCAAGAAAAACAAAATATAAAGTTAGCAACGTATGCGATTATTCTAATAAATAAATCGGCATATACGGCCTTTAATCAAACGAGCTATGTCTCAAAATGGCTTCTTCATGGTCAGGAAGGCAGTGTTCAAAGCTATTCTACCTTGGGTATGATGAGTCTGAACCATGATCGGTTGATACATGTAGGTGGTTCAGGCGATAGCTCGCTTAAAAGTATTGTATCGTTTCAAAGTGAGCAGTTTGTTAATGCCGTGCATGCTCGCTTATTCCTGAGAAATGAGCTTCAGCTCACGGAAGAACAAACGCCTGTCGAGAGCCTTAAAACAATTTTAGATAATTTTGATAATAATATTGGGAGCATACAAAGTATTCTTAGTGAGCATGATACGCAAGGAAAGTTAACCCAAAAAATCAAGAGCAGTATACAAATGATGTTGTCCGGGTTGGTGCAAACGTACCTGAGGAATAATCTTTCTGATGAAGCCAAAGCTGATATTTTAGCGGTGATTCAGCGCGCTATTAATATTGAAATTCAATCAGACCGTCAAGCTGAGTTGACTCAGCTGGTTCAAGGGTTGAAGTTATATTTAATGGACAATTTATCTGAGGATTTGCATGCGCTGACCGTTTCACATCAACAGGATGTCTTTAATTTACTCAGTTGTGATGAACGAAATATTAAGATTTTCGATGATAAAATTTATCAGCTCGAACAGTTTAAGATGCATTTAGAAATTTTAACGAAGTATTTTCAAGCATTTAAACATGTGCAGCCGAAGTTAATGGATAATCAAAATGTATTAGAGAAAAGTCTAACTCTTTTGGCTTCACGTCGTGATGCGCTAATGAAGGATAAACAACAGCATTTAATCCTATCTGGTTTACATGATAGAGCATTAAGTCGTGTTCAAGCTCAAAAAGAAGCTAATAGGTTATTGAATGCAAAGAATCAGCAACTTCAAGTAGAAAATTCAGGGTTCAAAATAAAGAGTGCTCAGCTTCGAGTAGACAATATTGAGCTTCTAGAAGAAAATAACCATATTCACCAAGAGCTGGAAGCGCGCAAGACTAAACTAGAATTTCATCATCGAAGGCTTGTGGATCTAGAAGCAGGTCTTGTCTCTCAAGACGAAAATAATCGTGCATTACTCGCTGAAAAAATATCAGTAGAAGGTGAACGTGATGTTTCTCAAGCTAAGTTAGAAGCTAGCAATACTCAACTTGATAACAAGATTCAGCGAATAGCTGAGTTTGAAGAGATATTTGAAAGCCCTGATTCTGATGCCTTGTTTCAGGGATTAAATTTAGAAATATTGGGTGGTTTTGCGCTTGTTTTAGGTGTTGCTGTGGTGGCTATAGCGCTTACAGCGCTGATGCTAACTCCTGTGGCACCTCTCGTACCTGTGGGGATTGCCCTGGCAGGGGCAGGGCTTGCAACGGCTGGGTTCTTTGGTCTGAAGCAAGGTATTCTGCAACAGCATCAGGAAGAACTCTATGAGCGTATACCTGAAGTGAGTGTTTAAACGAAGTCAAAACAAATAGTCTTGTTGTGTTTTTTTATCTTGTCTTGTCGGTGTGCTCTCGTCTTCATCTGATGAATGGGCGTGAGACGACGCTTCGTCGGGAAGCGAATCTTCATGGAAGTATTCTTGGATGCTCGATGCGCTATTGCTGGTGTCGAGCAGGCCTGTGTCACGATTAATTTGTCTACTTACAATATGCTCCGGTATGTTGAGTTCTTGCTCAGGCTTATCTTGGAGTGCGGTCCGCATAAAATCAACCCAAAGTGGTAGGCTGAGTCCTGATGCATACTCATGTAATGGGCTTGGGTTATCAAAGCCTACCCAGGTTGTGACCACAAGATCGGGGTTGTAGCCTGCAAACCACGCGTCGATTTGATTATTCGTGGTACCTGTTTTACCGGCGATATCTTGCCGGTTGAGTACTTGTGCTGCGCGAGCTGTTCCGCCTTGAACAACGCCTCGCAAGGCTGTGTTCATGAGAAAAGCGACTTCTTCCGAGAGCACGCGAGGGGCTGGCATATGAACTGATTCAATAATACTACCATCATCGGGCGGTACTTGTGTGGGGGTGGCTTGTAATAAAACATGACCGTCAGCGTCGATGATTTTATCTATAAGATAGGGCTCTACTTTATAGCCGTTATTTGCAAATACGGCGTACGCAGATGCTAAATCAAGCGGACTAGTGGTCAGCGTGCCGAGTACGAGCGATAACGTATGGGGTAAATTTTCTTTGTGGAAGCCAAAACGGCTTACAAAATCAACCGCGTAATCAATGCCTATATCATCTAAAATTCGAATAGACACGAGATTACGTGAGCCGGTTAAAGCTGCCTTAAACCGGGTGGGGCCGTTGAATGTATGGTTTGCATTATGTGGTCGCCATAGGCCTTCTTGACTGGGGTCGTCCATCGCGATCGGGGCGTCGTTGATGAGTGTCGCCAGTGTGTAGCCTTTCGCGAGTGCACCTGCATAAATAAACGGTTTAAAACTTGAACCGGGTTGCCTGTCAGCTTGGGTTGCTCTGTTAAATTTACTGCGTTGAAAATTAAATCCACCCACCAAGGCTTCAATGGCGCCGTTGGATGGATTAAGCGCCACCAAAGCCGCTTCTGCTTGAGGGATTTGTGTGAGCTCCCATGTATCACGTTTATTATTTTTGGTTATGTAGACCACATCGCCTTTTGAAACCACTTGTGATGCGCGTTCGGGTAGTTTCCCAACCCAGCCGTGTTTTTTAAGCGACGGTCTTGCCCAAGAAAGGCCTGACCAGGGAATCGTGATGGTATCACCTGCTTGTGTAAGTGCGGTCGCCTCTTGATGTTCTACCGATAGAATAATTACCGGGATAAGTTCGTTCACCACAGGATAATGCTTGAGTGTGGTGCGTAATGTTTTAAGTGGATAATCTTCAAGTGGCGTAAGCTTGCTGACGGGGCCGCGATAACCGTGGCGATGATCGTAGGCTAATAAGTGCTTTTGGACGGAGCTGTTTGCTTTGTCTTGTAGATCGGCATGAATGGTTGTGTAAACTTTATAGCCGCGTGTGTAGGCATCGGGTCCAAAGTGATCGTAGAGTGACTGGCGAATCATTTCTGCAACGTAGGGTGCTTCGGCTTCGGTTTCAACCCCATGATAACGTGCTGTGATGGGTTCATTGATGGCTTCTTGGTAGGCTTCTTGTGTGATGTAATCGGTTTCGAGTAAACGTTCGAGTACGTGATTACGTCGTTTTTTAGCCGCCGTTGGGTTGGCAATAGGGTTTTGCGAGGAGGGTGCCTGAGGCAAGCCTGCAATCATCGCCAATTGTGCCAAACTCAGCTCTTTGAGTTCTTTTCCGTAATACACTTGCGCCGCAGCGCCGACACCGTATGCGCGGTTACCTAAATAGATTTTATTCAAATAGAGTTCTAAAATTTTTTCTTTGGAGAGCTCGCGATCGATTTTTATGGCAAGCAAAATTTCGTTAAATTTTCGAAGAAACGTTTTTTTACGGTTGAGAAAAAAGTTACGTGCAACCTGCATCGTAATGGTACTACCACCTTGAGATTTTGTGCCGGTTTGTATCATACGCACGGCAGCACGGCCAAGGCCCATCACATCCACGCCAGGATGTTCAAAAAAACGTTGGTCTTCGGTGGCGACCAGTGCATGAACAAGTGCCTGAGGAATCTCATCGTAGGTCACGGGAATACGCTTTTTCTCACCATATTCTTGGATTAATTGCCCTTCTTGGCTATAAATCTGTAAAGGTACTTGTAGTTGAATGTTTTTTAATGAATCAACATCAGGTAGCTGACTTTCAGCATAGATATAGAAACCGCCAAAGCAAATAAGCAACAAAAAAGAAAGGCTCATGAGTGCCCACAAGCCTTTTCGCCAAAAAATAGAGAGATGTATTTTCATAAGTATGTGTCGCTTGGTTGTGTAAATCTAAGGTTAGTTGAACTTCGTGTTTTTTACTAGGTTAAGCTTGATTTAGAATTCGTAGAGTCTGAGCTCGCGGAATCTGAGAAGTTGTGAGATGCATCGAGCGATTTCATCAGTAAGTTAAACAAAGAAAATTTACCGGATTTAAACATCGAGGTAGTGCGGCATGCTGTCATGGCATGATTATCAGTGGATTCGGTTGAATCTCTGCGCATGGGTTGCTCTGTAACGACAGCGTTGTGTGTTGTTTTTCGGCGAGATAAACCTAAATGAAGCTCTGGGGTCGCGAGGGCGATATGCTCGGGATCGGATTTGACCTTGGCCTTGTTTTGTAATGTTGTGAGCGTGCTCTCAAGTATAATGCAGCGCTGTTGTTTTTCTTCATAAATCTTTGTTAGTTCTTGGTTGTGATTGATTAATCTTTGATTTTCTAGTTCGACTTCAGAGGTGATTGATGAGCCAAGCGTAACAAATTCCCAATCTCGGGTTGCATGTGCTTCATGATTATTATCAGTGTTATCTGTGTTATGTGTAGAAACATGAGTTTCCTGTTTTTGGTGTAATAAATTAAATATCAGTGTTGTTTTTGTTGTTGCTTGGTCGATTTGGCTTTCCAGTGTATTCATGTATTGAGTGATGGACGCAATGCTGTCTTCAAGCGAGCTATTATCTTGTGATAAAGCTTGATTTTGTTTGAATAAAAATAAATCGTTAATATAGTGTTGAATTTCAGCTTCTGTACTTTCTGTACTGCTTGGCGAAAGCTTAATTGTTGAAAAAAATGTGTGCGTAAGTTTGTAGGCTTCGGCTGCTGGAGAATTTAATTTATAAACAGCCAGGCTCTGTTCTGTACCTAAAGAGACAAGCAATCTGTCGGTAATAAATAGATTAGCGGGTGTAAATACAAAAAGACGTTGGATGTTTTGAATAAACTCAACCAACTGAAGGTGCAGTGCTTTCTGTTCGTCCGGATTTTCTATGATGCGTGCTTTTTCTGATAGGGATATACCAAAGTGCATGTATTGGAGTAGCGTGAGGCGGCAACTGTTATTATCCGTGGTGGCTTCAATTATTTTTTCTTTGAGAATACGATCTCTTTCATCCGTACTGCAGTGCAAAATATTTTTAATCGAAGTATCTGTATCAAGTAAAGGTGTATTTGTTCTGTAAGCATGGTAGTCCATAATCACGTGTGCGATGGCGCAAGATAAGGTCTCAAATCCCATTTCGAACTCCTAACAACATAAACTTAAGAATAAAAGTAATTAAATTCATCAAAATTAACACAGGCTTATAAAAAATACTATCATGAGGTATCGAAGAAGAATTCCAATTTTCAAGAAGTTACGTTACTATTCGAACGTGATATAAGGGATTACTTAATGATAAGGGTGCGATAAGGAATAACGCGTGCTAGAATTGCCCAGTTATTTATTTTAAAACAAGCATAAGCACGGCACTCAATGCGGTTTATTTTGGTTGGACTGGTTGGACGTTGAGAGGGGTATGTAAGTAGACATGAGCATCGTTAAGGTACGAAATATCTTTCTTATTGGACCTATGGGAGCAGGTAAGAGCACAATTGGCCGTACATTGGCTCGTGAGCTTAAACTAAGTTTTTATGATTCCGATGAAGTGATTGAAGAGCGAGCAGGAGCAGATCTCTCCTGGATTTTTGACGTGGAAGGTGACGAAGGTTTCCGTCGTCGTGAACAAAAAGTAATTGAAGAATTAACACAAAAAACAAATATTGTATTAGCCACAGGTGGTGGTGTTGTGATCACACCTGAAAATCGAAATGCTTTGGCTGCTCGCGGAACGGTGATTTATTTAAGAACGTCGCTTCAGCAACAATTCGAGCGTACCAAACGCGACACGAAACGTCCGTTACTGCAGACCGATGATTTAACCGGCCGGCTTGAAAGTTTACGTGACGAACGTGAGCCATTTTATGAAGAATTAGCTGATGTAAGCTTTGAAACAGATAAGCTTACGGTTAAAGCAGTGACTAACAATATTGTTAAATATATCTATGGGGAAGTCTGAGGTCTTACAGGAAGTTGAGGTTAAGCTTCCTCATCTGCGTTACACCATATATATAGGCCGGCATCTGTTACACGATGCCGCACGCCTTCAAGCAGTCATACCTGGAACACAAGCACTGATTGTTACCAATCAAACGTTGGCTCCTCTTTATTTAGATCGTTTGCGTGAAGCATTATGTCATATTCAATGCCAGGTGGTTATTTTACCCGACGGCGAGGCATACAAAACTCAAGCAAGCGTTGCCAAAATTCATAAAGCCTTAATTCAATACAAGCATCACCGAGATACGGTATTGATTGCGCTTGGGGGTGGGGTTATTGGTGATATCACCGGGTTTGCTGCTTCAACGTATCACCGAGGTGTGGCGTGCATTCAGATTCCTACGACACTGCTTGCGCAAGTGGACTCCGCTGTAGGCGGAAAAACAGCGATTAATTACCCAGGTGCTAAAAACGCCGTCGGAAGTTTTCATCAGCCTTGTGCGGTTTTTATTGATGTGGCTATGTTGGATACACTCCCGGAGCGTGAGTTTCGAGCAGGTTTGGCTGAGGTGATTAAGTATGGCGTGCTTGTGGGTGGTGATTTTTTAGGTCAATTAGCGCATGTTTTATTAGATAAGCAGGCTTTGCCGTTGCTGATTGCCCAGTGCTGCCGAATTAAAGCGAGGATTATCCAACAGGATGAGCGAGAATCAACGGGCCAGCGTGCTTTGTTGAATTTAGGGCATACGTTTGCTCATGCACTCGAAGCCGTGACGCATTATGAGCGTTGGTTGCACGGTGAGGCCGTTGCTATTGGATTGTATTGTGCAGCGCGACTCTCTCATAATTTGGGTTGTTTAAGCTTAGCTGATGTCAATCAGGTGGATGCGTTATTACAACATGCAGGCTTACCTCGCCGTATTCCATCAGATATCTCGTTATCTGCGATGTATGAACTGATGTATCAAGATAAAAAAGTACAAAAAAATAAATTACGTTTTATTTTAATCAAAAAATTAGGTGAATGTTATGTGGAAGCATCGGTTTCAGAGCAAGATGTGATGCATGTGCTTGCTGACGCGGTCAGTTTTACTTAAGATAGAGCTATCAAAATATAGATAAATCTAATAGATAAATCTAAGGGAGAAAAGCATGTATAAAAAGGTATTGTTTGCGACAGATTTTGATGAGATTGGTATTAATGCTGCTCATAAAGCAAAGAAGATAGCGGATGAAAATGGGGCTGATTTGTTATTGGTTCATGTGGTCGAGCCTATTCCTGCGTATGCATACCCAGGCTTTGCAGGGTTTGCTGAAGTTGAAGTTTCTATTCGTGAGCAGGCAGAAAAAGAATTAAATGCGCTCGCTAATCAATTAGGTGTGGATGAAAAACATCGTTTGCTTGAGTTTGGTTCGATTAAAAATGAAATTTTGCGTATCGCAGACGAACAGAAAATTGATCTCATTGTTACCGGAAGTCACGGTAAGCATGGTTTAGGTCTGCTTTTGGGCTCTACAGCAAACGCTATTTTGCATGCATCGCATTGCGATATGTTGATTGTTCAGCCTCAACCCAAAGCATGATCATTGAATTGCAGTATTTTTAAGTAGTTTTTTAATATGAAGTTGTTACGATCAGTTCATAAGGCCACCAGCATGCCAGAACAAGGCACGGTGGCCACGATTGGTAATTTTGATGGGGTGCATCGCGGGCATCAGGCTCTGTTACACGCTCTAAAAGCAGAAGGCCGTCGCTTAAATCTTCCCACGTTGGTTGTGCTTTTTGAGCCTCAGCCACCGGAGTATTTTAATCCTGAACAGGCTTCAGCACGATTAACTAATTTTAAAGAAAAATGGCGTCAGCTCTCCCAGCTTGGGATTGATTATGTCGGTTGCTTAGGGTTTAATCGCACGTTAGCCTCGATGCCTGCCGAGGTGTTTGCTAAGCAATTTATTTTTGAAAAATTTCAAACGCAATTATTACTGGTTGGTGAAGACTTTCGATTTGGCCACGGTCGCATGGGTGATTTAGCGTTGCTTAAGCGTCTGGCTACCCAGCATCATTGTGATGTACAGGTGTATGCTGACATGATGCTTGCCTCGGCTCGCGTGAGTTCAACACGTATTCGTGGTTTGCTTGATGCGGGACGTATGCATGATGCAGCTGAGCTTTTAGGCCGACCGTACAGTATGTACGGACGTGTGGTTTTTGGTGATGGTATTGGACGAACATGGGGCGTACCTACCGCGAATATCCAGCTTAATCGCTTGGTCTTACCGTTTACCGGTGTATTTTGTGTCAATGTACGGCGCGCGAATGGGCAAATATATCAAGGCGTTGCCAATGTTGGACGACGACCTACAATCGATGGTTTGACCCATCGTTTGGAAGTACATCTGTTTGATTTTGATGGTTCGCTTTATCACGAACATCTTGAGGTGTATTTTTTACATAAACTGCGAGGTGAGGTAAAATTCGCTTCGTTAGATGCTTTAATTAACCAAATAAAAACAGATATTCTGGATGCAAAAAAAATCTTACCTCGTCTTGAAACCCAAATTTCTTCTTAGAGTGACATCATGACTGAATACAAAGCAACACTGAATTTACCGCACACAACGTTTCCCATGAAAGCCAATCTTGCCGGGCGTGAGCCTACGCGCTTAGCTGCTTGGAAAGCTGAGGATTTGTATTCTAAAATTCGTGTATCACGCGCGGGTAAGCCTACGTTTATTTTACATGATGGGCCTCCGTACGCCAACGGTCATCTGCATTGTGGGCATGCGCTCAATAAACTTCTCAAAGATATTATTATTAAATCTAAAACCATGAGCGGTTTTGATGCGCCGTTTGTTCCTGGTTGGGATTGTCATGGCTTACCGATTGAGCTCAATGTTGAGAAAAAAGTAGGTAAAGCCGGCGTTAAAGTGGATACGAAAACATTTCGTGAGCATTGCCGTAAATATGCCGCTGGACAGCTTGATATTCAGCGCAATGAATTTGAACGTCTGGGCGTGTTAGGCGATTGGCAAAATCCTTATGTCACCATGGATTTTACATATGAAGCTAATGTCGTGCGTGCACTGGCAGATATTTTAGAAGGCGGGCATCTGCAGCAGGGCTTTAAGCCTGTGCATTGGTGTTTAGATTGCCGTTCGGCTTTGGCTGAAGCCGAAGTTGAGTACGAAGATAAACAATCGGCATCGATTGATGTGGCGTTTTATGCGGTCGATCCCACACAAGTTCTCGCGTGTTTTGGAGATAATATACCGCCCAAGCCTGTATTTCTCCCGATTTGGACCACAACGCCTTGGACCTTGCCAGCCAACGAAGCGGTATCTGTGCACCCTGAATTTAATTATGTTCTGGTTGATACCGGTACGCAATACATGGTGCTTGCTGAAGATTTGAATCAAACAACGTTAGCACGCTATGACATAACCGACGCGGTTGTATGTGGACAGGCCGTGGGTCAAGCATTTGATCGAATAAGCCTCAAGCACCCGTTATTTGAGCGCTCGGTTCCAGTGGTGTTAAGTACACATGTGACAACCGAATCAGGTACAGGCTGCGTGCATACAGCACCCGCTCACGGGCCAGATGATTATTGGATTGGAGTTAATAACCAATTACCATGCGTGAACCCGGTGCTTGCAAACGGTTGTTACTCAGAAGAAACACCGTTGTTTGCTGGGCTCAATGTACGAAGTGCAGAGGAGCCTATTTTGGAGGCCCTGCGTGAGAAAAACGTACTTCTTCATCATGCGCAACTCAAGCATAGCTACCCGCATTGCTGGCGTCATAAAACGCCGCTTATTTTTCGTGCAACCCCACAATGGTTTATTGGGATGGATGCGAACGGTTTACGCGCTCGCTTGCTCGATCAAATTAACACCGTAGAATGGATCCCTGGGTGGGGTAAGGCACGTATTCATGGCATGGTGGAAGGCCGGCCTGATTGGTGTATCTCACGGCAACGTGCTTGGGGTATTCCTATTCCATTTTTTATGCATCGCACAACCGGTGCTTTGCATCCTGATACCCCGGCCTTGATGGAAGCCGTTGCCAAACGTATTGAACAAACAGGTATTGAAGCGTGGTTTGAATTGGACGCAGCTGAACTCTTAGGCGACGAGCATGCTGAGTATGAAAAATCGATGGATGTGCTTGATGTGTGGTTTGATTCGGGCGTGTCACATCGCGCAGTACTCAACCCTGAAGGTGGTTCAAACACAATTGCTGATTTATATTTAGAAGGATCAGATCAACATCGAGGTTGGTTTAATTCATCCATTACAACCGCTGTTGCCATGCATGGTATGCCGCCATTTAAATCCGTACTCACCCATGGTTATGTGGTGGATGCCGAAGGTAAGAAATTCTCGAAATCCAAAGGCAATTATATTGCGTTAGAAACCTTGGTTAAGCAACACGGGGCTGATATTTTACGCCTGTGGGTGGCATCAACAGATTATAAAAACGAAGTCAGTATTTCGGAAGAAATTATTAAACGCAATGCCGATGTTTATCGACGCATTCGTAACACATCCCGTTTTTTATTATCTAATTTATTTGATTTTGATATCAAGCAACATGCTTTGCCATCAGAGCAATGGGTTGAGCTAGACCGCTGGGTGATTGGGCGTGCTAAAGCGTTGCAAGCGGAAATTATTGAAGCGTATGAAAGCTATCAGTTTCATGTGATTTACCAAAAAATTCATCATTTCTGCTCGATTGAACTGGGTGGGTTTTATCTCGATATTATTAAAGATAGGCAATACACAACAGGTGTTGATAGCGCTGCACGACGTTCATGTCAAAATGCGATGTATCATTTGGTGCAAGCGCTGGTTCGTTGGTTTGCACCTATTTTGTCGTTCACGGCAGACGAAATCTGGGAAGCGATTCCGGGATTTGCTGGCGAGTCTATTTTTCTTGAGCCGTGGTATGAGGCGTGGCCTGATATTGAGCCGGTGGATGATGTTCGTTGGGAGCGTGTGTACGCGATTCGAGAAGAGGTGAATCAAGCTTTAGAATCAGCACGTAAAGCCGGTAATATTGGTTCATCGTTAGCTGCCCATGTGACGCTGTATGCGAACGAGTCCGCTGAGAAATTACTGAAGCCGCTGGGCGATGAATTACGTTTTATTTTGATTACTTCAGGCGCTACTTTATTGCCACTTCATGAGAAACCCGAGCATCTTGTTACAAACCCAACGTTGGGTCTTGCAATTGACGTGGCTTCTGTAGATGCAGAAAAATGTGTTCGATGCTGGCATCGTGTACCTGATGTGGGCCAAGAAGCCGAGCATCCGGAATTATGCGCACGTTGTGTGACAAATTTATCTGATTCGAGTACTGGTGGTGAAGTGAGGCAGTGGGCATGAAAAAAGCGCTGATATTTTTTGTAAGCTTGGTGGTGGTGTTATGTGATCAACTTACAAAATATTGGGCGCTGGCTTTTTTAACGCCTTATGATGCTAAACCTGTGCTTCCTATGTTGTCATGGACGCTTGCGTTTAATTCGGGTTCGGCTTTTAGTTTTTTAGCCGACTCGGGTCGCTGGCATATGTGGTTTTTTTCAGGCTTTAGCATGCTCATAAGCCTTGTGTTGGTGGTTTGGATTGTGCGCTTGAATACAGCTCGTTTGTTTAAGCAAGCGTTTGCGATGGCTTTAATTCTGGGGGGGGCCGTAGGTAATTTAATCGATCGCGTACGTATAGGTTACGTGGTTGATTTTATTGATGTATTTTATAAATCGTATCATTGGCCTGTCTTTAATCTAGCTGACAGCGCTATTTGTGTGGGTGCTGTTTTATTAGCTATCGAGTGGATTCGAGAAAATAATGCCTCATAAAAATATAATCCATCCAGAACTCATGCATGCCATGCATCGTATTTATGATGTATCCGGGTTCGACTGTACACAACCTGAAATGGAATTAGAAAGCGCTGAATATGCGGCTTATGCGTTTAAGGTAAATAGCCGTGCTGTAAGATTCCGCGTTGCTAAAATTACCCCAACAAAAACAGGCCAATTTGTTACGCTATGGAAGCGAATAGGCAAGGGGCCCATTCAGCCTTATGATATATCTGATTCGGTTGATTTTTTTGTTATTCATACACGTAAAGATGATCGATGCGGGCAGTTTATCTTTCCAAAATCAGTTTTAGCTCAGAAAAACATTTTTTCAATGGATGGTCAAGGTGGAAAACGGGCTATGCGTGTCTATCCGCCTTGGGATACGAACTTGAATCGTCAAGCTCAAAGAACTCAAGATTGGCAAGTCACGTATTTTTTAGAAATACCCCCACAGGGCGGTATAGATCTCATGGATATTGCTCGCGCCAAAATGCTTTATTCAAAGATTTAATCACTTTAGCCTAAAGAAGGTGGCTCATGGTCAGGACTCGGCTCCGTCTCAGGTGCATCCGTGTCGGCAACAGGCTTTGTCTCGTCAGCGTCGATAATAGCGGACTCAAGTTCATCACGTCTCGATGTAGGCGGGTGGAGCGTAATAGTAGCTTTCACGGTTGCTTGGTCGGAAGACATAAGATTCGTAGTAACGGTTGATATGACAGGTAGAGCTACGTCTGTAGCAAGGACTGCCGCGGATTTCCCTGCAGCGTAAGTATTAATTAACGTCGTTCCTAACGTAATGATAGGTGCAGCTATTGGTAGAGCCAGCCCACCGGTCATGGCTAACGCTGCTATGCCGCCCGCTATGATAGCAACGCCCACAGCTAATATGGGCCTTTCCCATGAAGAATCATTGACCTTGTCCGCGTTTTGGTTATTCATGATGTTCCCCTCAAAATTACTCATAACTTGTGATAATTATAGTCTATTTGAAACTACCTGGGCAGTTACTCCAATAGAGTAATAGATCAATATCAAGTGTGCGCGAACCCCAATGTTTTTTTCGGAAGCGGCCATGTGTTGTTTCAATATTTTGGCAATACTTTAAGCGTTTGCTATGGCCTTGATTCTGGGTGGTGCTGTAGGTAATTTAATCGATCGCGTACGTATAGGTCACGTGGTTGATTTTATTGATGTATTTTATAAATCTTATCATTGGTTTGTATTTAATCTAGCTGACAGCGCTATTTGTGTAGGCGCTGTCTTATTGGTTATCGAGTGGATTCGAGAAAAATCGTAATTGATGCTGTCAATTAAGCTTCTGTGCTTTGCGGTAGTTTAGCTTAGTATCTTGTAACGTCTTGTAAACGCTAGCCTAGCATCTTGATAAGATCTGTCCAAATTTACGTGTGAGCCCAAGTTGATTGTTAATATATTCCTTCCGTAGTATCGTGTTATAAGCCTAAAATATCATGAGGGACATATGATGAAAATAAAAGCAATAATTTTGAGTTTAATTTCAATATTTATTGGACAGGGCTATGCTGCGAATTTGAATCCAGTTACGGTTGAGCAGGTCCATGCGATAGTATCTGATTTAGCCACATATACAGCAGGACTAGGTGTGAAAATTGTAAATAATGTGGTGAGTCAAACCCCTTCTCTATCAATTGGTGATTTTTATCAAGGCGGTGTTATTTTTTATATCGATGCAACAGGTCGTCACGGGCTTTCCGTATCATTGAACAACTTGTCTTCGGCACCCTATTTGTCTGGTTGTGGGCAAGGAGTCTGTCCTCTTGTTGGCGCAAGTGCTAATGGCATAGGGGCAGGACGTGCCAACTCGACCCTTATGATAGCAAGCCAAATGAACATCGATAGTACGGCATCGCCAAATGCGGCACAGCAAGCGGCTTCTTTATATGTTGAGGCCGCAACAGGAAAAAATGATGGTGATTTGTGTACACCAGATCAAACTGCGCCAACAAATTGTTTGGGTGATTGGTATATTCCTTCAATGAACGAATTTTCTTTGTTAGCTGAGCAAATGAATGCTGGGACACTTGATAAGGCATTACAAGAATACGGTGGCTCCGTGCTGAATAGTCCACATGCTTATTGGCAATCAACCGAAACAAGTTCTGTAGCCGCAGATAATGCATATGGTGTTCAGTATCATCCTGGTGAAACCCCTGTTCTTCAACTTGATATTGAAGATAAAAGTGAAGTAAATAATGTGCGTGCAATCAGGCAGTTTTAGGTGAATGATGATTGATATAGGTATCTTTTAAATTTAAAAGGCATGAATCCAGTCGGGTTTTATCAGGAAGATGTGCTTCCGGCCATAATTCAAGTAACGGTGTGAGCATAAAATCACGTATATGAAGTCTTGGGTGAGGTATGATTAGAGCAGGTGTTTGAATACTGTGTTTTCCATAGAGTAATAGATCAATATCAAGTGTGCGTGAACCCCAACGTTTTTTCCTGACGCGGCCATGCGTTGTTTCAATATTTTGGCAATACTTTAAAAGTTTATGCGCGGGTAGGCGAGTGTTAATTTTTACCACGGCATTGCAATAATCAGGTTGACCCACCACACCTGCGGGTCTGCTTTGATACAGGGACGAGATATTTAAAATGTGTGTTTGTGGTAGTGTTCTAAGAGCTTGGAAGGCTAAGCGCATGTGCCGCTTTGGCGAATTTAAATTACTTCCAAGCCCTAAGTAGCAGGAGGTTCCTGTCATGATGCGGGCGTTGCTTTGGGCTTTTTCCGTGTTCTACGGCGTTTGGTGCCTTGTTTTTTTTGTTCAGCCATCATTTTATTTTGGGTGTTAAAATCCGCATCTTGAAACTGAGTCCACCAATCAGCGAGTTCCATCGATTCATCACCCGCAAGTGCGCGCAGGGCTAAGAAATCATACGCTGCGCGAAAGCGAGGGTGCTCTAATAATTGCTGTGGGCGTTTTCCCGTACGTTTTTGAAGACGGTATTGGAAAAGCCAGATTTCACGAATAATTTGTGTGTGACGCTTAGGGATGGTTGTGATCTTACACTGCTCTCGAAGCACGTTATTCATGCTTTTTTCTAAGGCAGCCAGCGGCTCGAGCTCTTCAGGTTCTTCACCTGTATCTGTATTTACATCTGCAGCGACTTCAGATGCTTGTTTAGATTGTGTTACAGGTGTTGCCTTGGCATGTTGTTCGAATTTGTTTTTCTGTTCGATAAAGGGAAACCAAAGTAAAACGGCAAACAAAAATGAAGGAATCACCGGTTTGTCTTCTTGAATGCGTCGGTCTGTGTTTTTGAGTGCAAGTTCTAGCAATGCCTTAACCGGATGTTTTGAATTCAATAGCGCATCGGTTTGAGGGAAAAGCTGTCCGAAAAGCTCATGCTGTACTAAAAGCGTTTGTACCGCTTCTGCTGCGCCGCATTGATAAATCTTGGCGACCTCTTCAAATAAACGTGAGCCGGCAACCGGTGCAAGTAGATGTTTAGAGGTTGGAATAGCTTTGGCTGTTTCTGATTCGATATTAAACTTTAGTTTAGCGGCAAAACGTACGGCGCGTAGCATGCGCACAGGGTCTTCTTGGTAACGCGTGGTGGGGTCACCAATCATACGTACTTGCTTACGCTCAATATCTTTAAATCCTCCGGTATAATCGACAATCGATGAGTCTCGGATGTCGTAATACAGCGAATTAATCGTAAAGTCGCGGCGCCAGGCATCTTGTTCTAGTGTGCCATAGACATTATCTCGGACCAGCATACCTTGCTCGTTGGTCCGTTGATCGACGTCGTTATTTTCTTGCCCACGAAAGGTGGCTACTTCGATGATTTCACGATGAAATAAAATATGTGCGAGTTTAAAGCGCCGCCCAATAATCCGCGCATTTCGAAAGAGACGTCGAATTTGAGGGGGCGTTGCGTTCGTTGTAATATCAAAATCTTTGGGGCTTTTTCGGAGTAATAAATCACGCACGCCTCCACCGACAAGATAAGCTTCAAATTTTTCACCGTTTAAGCGATTGAGTACACTTATCGCATTAGGGCTTATCTCTGTTTTAGTTACATGATGCCGGTTGCGCGGTATGATATAGTCTGGGTTGACGGATGGTCGTTTAGACTTTTTGTTACGTAACATTTTTTTTATAAATTTTATGATGGTGGTGCTCACTTTAGATCTGTCCTAGCGGGCTATTATAGCAGAGACTCTGCATGAAAGTGAATTGATGAAGTCATATGGAGTAATATACGATGGAATGGTTGGATTTGCTGTCTGGTTTAGTGGCTTTAATTATTTTAGAAGTGGTGCTGGGAATCGATAACCTCGTTTTTTTGGCTATTTTAACTGAACGCCTTCCACGAGAGTCACGTAAACGCGCGCGTCAATGGGGCCTTACGTTTGCATGGGTTACTCGTCTTCTTTTGTTGGCTTCTGCTGTTTGGTTGGTTCGTTTAACTTCGCCATTGATAAGTTTTGCTGAGTTTAGTTTTTCAGCACGTGATTTATTTCTTTTAGGCGGAGGGGCTTTTCTCATTGCAAAAGCAACGCAAGAAATTCATCACGAAGTTGAACCGGTTGGATCGGTCGAAGAAGCTTTGGCGGGAGAACCTAAAACTTCTCAAGTATTTAAATCAAGCGTTCGTAGTGTTGTGATTCAAATTGGCTTAATGGACATAATTTTTTCGTTGGATAGTGTATTAACCGCCGTAGGGTTAACACCTCACTTTTGGGTTATGGCCCTCGCGATCACCTTTGCAATTGTGATTATGATTTGGGCGAGTGAGCCCGTAAGTATATTTATTGAAAAACACCCGACGATTAAAATGCTGGCACTAAGTTTTTTAATTCTCATCGGTATGATTCTGGTTGCTGACGGTTTTCAATTTCATGTGCCGCGCGGTTATATTTATTTTGCGATGGGTTTCTCGCTTTCGGTGGAGGCGTTAAATTTGTGGAAGCGTTCACGCGATACTAAAAAAAATAAAATAAAATAAATATTTAGGTTGGGGTATTAGGATGATGCATAGCATGTTATGGGTGAAAGCGTTTCATATTATCGCGATGGTTGCCTGGTTTGCGGGACTGTTTTATTTGCCACGCTTATTTGTATACCATGCGGATGCAGATGATACCGTGAGTTCAGAACGTTTTAAAATCATGGAGCGGCGTTTGTACTACGGGATAACATGGCCTGCAGGGGTTATAACCACGGTGCTGGGTTTATGGTTATTGACGTTTATGCTGCCTTATTATCAAAAAGCCGTGTGGATGCATGCAAAACTTGGGTTTGTGGTTGTTTTGTGGGGGTATCATCTGACATGCGGGCATTATGTTAAGCGATTTAAGCATAACAATAACACCCGACGAAGCCGCTTTTATCGTCTATTCAATGAAGTTCCAACGGGACTTCTGATCGCGATAATTTTGCTTGTTGTACTCAAACCTAGTTTGAGTTAGTCCATTTCAATCATTTCAAAATCAAGTTTGCTTGCGCCACAGTCTGGGCAGAACCAGTTTTCTGGAACATCTTCCCAGCGCGTGCCAGGCTCAATACCGTCTTCTTCCCATCCTTCGGCTTCATTGTAAATTAAGCCGCAAATAACGCAAATGTATTTTTTATACGGGGGATTGCTCATGATTATTCTTTGCCCTTTGTGTGTATGATGGGGGGTAATTTAGCAATTTAAGAACGACATGTAAAGCCTTGAAATCATTCGTCATCAATAATGATGAGCTTTCTTGTTTTAATTTCCAAGGCTATTTAAATCCTGGTGGATACGCTCTGCGCGAATGATGAACTTATACACATGTGAATTGCATCTTGCAAAGAAACCACTCATGTGACATTCTTTTAGA
>TARA_R110002126_G_C10490321_1_pt1 | contig 32252 bp, 29 predicted proteins | sample TARA_R110002126 | Tara Oceans TARA_R110002126 (sample SAMEA4397536) | marine metagenome | biome: Polar Biome; feature: [DCM] deep chlorophyll maximum layer (ENVO:01000326); material: water (ENVO:00002006), including particulate matter (ENVO:01000060) such as... | depth 30 m | reverse complement strand
TCATGAATGATGAGATCGGCTATTATTTAGATGATCTTGCCCTGGGGACTCGGCTATAAAAATCATGTCGGCCTGGATTGCGCTTATTTTGCTAAAGAAAATTTATAAAATTTAATTTTATAAATCAAACCTATCCGCGTTCATGACTTTCGTCCATACGGCCGCAAAGTCATGAACAAATTTTTCTTGGTTATCATCTTCTGCATAAACTTCTGCATAGGCCCGGAGAATAGCGTTCGAACCAAAGACCAAATCAACACGCGTTGCCGTCCACTTCACTTCGTCTGTCTTACGACAACGGAGCTCGTATAAATTATGGCCAACCGGTTTCCAGTAAACATTCATATCCATTAAATTAACAAAAAAATCGGTTGTTAATTTACCCACCTGATGGGTTAAAACACCATGCGGCGTGCCACCATAATTTGTTCCTAAAACACGCATCCCCCCCATCAAAACCGTCATTTCGGGGGCTGTTAATCCCATAAGTTGGGCTCTATCCAGCAAAAGATCTTCGGGTTTGACAGAATAATCTTGTTTAAGCCAATTTCTGAACCCATCATGCACGGGTTCTAGTACTTCGAAGGATTCAATATCAGTCATGTCTTGCGTAGCATCACCACGACCTGGTCTAAACGGTATGTTTACATCGATACCAGCTGCTTTAGCCGCTTGCTCAATGCCAACATTTCCCGCAAGCACAATCACATCGGCAAGACTCGCACCTGATTCAGCAGCTATTGGTTCTAATGCATGAAGTACACGCGCGAGCCGTTCTGGCTCATTACCTTGCCAGTCTTTCTGTGGCAGAAGGCGGATGCGTGCACCATTGGCACCACCACGCATATCCGACCCCCGATACGTTCTTGCACTGTCCCACGCCGTCGTCACTATATCACTTAGGGTTAAGGCGCTCTGCTTTATTTTCTGTTTCACGGCATCAATATCATAATCCGTCGCGCCTTTCGGTACGGGATCTTGCCAAATCAGATCTTCCTTGGGTACATCCGGTCCTTGATAACGTGCTTTAGGCCCCATGTCTCGATGGGTTAATTTAAACCAAGCTCGCGTAAAAACCTCTTCAAAATATGCAGGATCATGATAAAAACGCTCGGATATTTTGCGATACTCAGGATCCATCTTCATGGCCATATCAGCATCGGTCATCATCGGAGAAAGACGAATCGATGGATCTTCAACATCCACCGGTTTATCTTCTTCTTTGAGATCAATAGGCTGCCATTGATGTGCGCCTGCCGGGCTTTTCTTCAGTTCCCAATCATACTCCAGCAATAATTTAAAATAACCATGATCCCATGTGGTCGGATGGGTCGTCCATGCGCCTTCTAAACCACTGGACACCGTATCACGGCCAATACCCCGGGTTGTTTTATTGATCCAGCCCAAACCTTGCTCTTCGAGATTAGCTGCTTCTGGGTTCGGTCCAAGTAAAGCTGCATCGCCATTGCCATGACATTTACCCACGGTATGGCCACCCGCCGTTAACGCCACCGTTTCTTCATCATTCATGGCCATGCGGGCAAACGTGATACGCACATCTTCGGCCGTTCGCAACGGATCAGGCTTACCATCAACGCCTTCGGGGTTCACATAAATTAACCCCATCTGTACCGCCGCCAATGGATTCTCGAGCGTCTCACGACTTTTGCCCTCGTAACGATTGGCATCTAACCACGCTTTTTCTGAGCCCCAATAAACATCTATTTCTGGATGCCAAATATCTTCGCGACCAAACCCAAAACCAAAGGTTTTTAATCCCATCGACTCATAAGCCATGTTGCCGGCAAGAATCATGAGATCAGCCCAACTTAATTTGCTACCGTATTTTTTTTTGATGGGCCAAAGTAATCGGCGTGCTTTATCTAAATTGACGTTATCAGGCCAAGAATTAAGCGGCGCGAACCGTTGATTTCCTGTACCTGCACCACCACGGCCATCGGCGGTACGATAAGAACCTGCGGCATGCCATGCCATACGAATCATCAAACCACCGTAGTGACCCCAATCAGCAGGCCACCAAGCCTGACTATCGGTCATGAGCGAACGTAAGTCGTGTTTAAGCGCATCAACATCCAATGTTTTTAAAGCTTCTTTGTAATTGAAATTTTTATCCAACGGATTCGTTTTTGTATCATGCTGATGTAAAATATCGAGATTTAAGGCATTCGGCCACCAATCCATGTTGGTGTTTTTTGAGGTTGCGCCGCCATGCATCACAGGGCATTGTCCACGTGACGGCGCCGTGATTTTATTCTTATCCATATCTGAACTCATGCCTAATTCCATCCGTAAATTAGTGTGAGTCTAAATATAAACAAAACTGACTCCGTGAGCAAACCCTGATCTCTTTAGGGCAAACGCTGAATCGACACCCGCGTACTAAAAATCATTGCCTTCAAACGCAATCAATGCCACGATCACACCAGAAGTTATGAATGCATCATGAGTACAGATCAGCGCTATGACCCAAATGCCCGAAGTATGTTTAACAGCAGCACATGAGCATCAAAAATCTGCTCGCATTCCTGAGGCGATTGCAGCCTATGAATCGCTGTTACAACAAAAAACCTCACTATCCCCAGCAGATCACAATAATTTGGCTACGCTCTATGAGCGCATGGGCAATCCAAACCAAGCATTAAAGCATTACGCTCTGGCCGTACATGCAGCCCCCGATTTTGCGATCGCGCATTATAATTTAGGTCTGATTTTTTTAAAACAAAATAAACTGGATGCTGCGGCAACACAATTTAATAATGTTTTAATATTAAACCCTGAGCATACGAACGCGCAATTTTATCAAGGTATTATTAGCCTCACGCGCCATGAATTAGATGCAGCAGAAAAAGCCTTTCAATCCGTACTTGCACAACACAAAGAACACGCTGATGCACTGGCAAACTTAGGGGTAATCGCTCTAAAGCGGGATCAAGGCCAACAAGCCATCACGTACTTTAGCCAAGCACTGGCATTTGATAAACATCATGAAGATGCGCGTAATAACCTTGCTGCAACGTTTATGCATTACGATCGTTTTGAAAATGCACTCACGCATTATGCGTTGTTACTCGAAACGTACCCCAACAATCTCGAATACCACTACAACGCCGGTGTGGCTGAAATGATGCTCGGTCAACTCGAACATGCAACCAAGCATTTTGAGTTGATTCTTAAACACACACCAACACACCATGCTTGCCTCACGAACTTAGCCAGTATTGCCCAGCGCCTAGGACAATCGCACAAAGCCGTGGATTACTTAACACAGGCGCATGATGTTAATCCTGACGACAAAAGCAGTCAGTTTATGCTCGATGCCTTTAAGCACGGCAAAGAACAGCGCCCTGCGTGTCCCGAGTACGCGCAAAATTTATTTGATAATTATGCTCTGCACTACGAAAAGCACATGACAGAAACCTTGGGATACAGCGTGCCTCGACATATGGCTCAAGTCCTGCATCAGCTCATTCCTTCGCTGCAGGTCGAGCGTGCACTTGACTTAGGCTGTGGGACGGGTCTTTCTGGCATCATCCTCCGTGAATTAAGCCAGCACTTAACCGGTGTCGATCTCTCACCTAAAATGCTGGCGCATGCGCGTGAAAAAGCCATCTATGATGAGCTTATCGAAGCTGAAATTATCACGTACTTAACCCAATTAACGCCAAAAAACACCACATTTGATCTCATAACAGCCGCAGATGTCTTGCCCTACTTGGGTGATTTATCGCCTTTATTTGAACACGTTAAAACATGCCTCGCACCGCGCGGCTTATTGATTGTAACGCATGAGATCTGTGACGCTGCTAACTGGATGTTACAAACAACGGCACGTTTTGCGCATCATCCTCGCTACCTGATAGCCTTAGCTGAAGAGCATGGCTTTAAGATTGTACACCACGAATCTTTCGTTGCTCGAAAACACTACGACGACGACTTACCGGTCATGCTTTATGCCTTGCAACGCCCGTGAGCATCAGCAGCTAAACACCGTTATTCAAGCCATGCGAGACGGTGCTGCAATTGTTACGCCAAATAACCGCCTTGCAGAGCAGCTTTTAGCTCGTTATATAACCGAAGACGGTCGACGCACACTTGAAAAGCCGACCTGCCTACCTTATCAAGCATTTTTACAGCATGCATTTGAACGTCTTTGCCATCAACACCCCCACGACACACACCCGGTATTATTAAACGAAGCACAACTCCGCACCGTATGGCGTCACGTATTAACCCCGGACGAAAACAGCCAGCATCATCAAAAACTATTAAATTCGGTGCTTAGCGCTTGGACTGTTTGCAACGACTGGCAAATTAACATGCCCCATCCAGACTTTGCACTCACGGAACAAACCCAGCAGTTTGAAACCTGGCGCGCAAGCGGTGAGGCACGCTTAAGCAGCTTAGGTGCTTTGGCCAAGCAGCAACTTGTGGCGCACTTAATTAAGCACTTAAAACATCCGCCGTTTAAACGCATTTTATGGGTTTGTTTTGATGAGTACACGCCTATACAACAAGCATTTCAATCACATTTAAGCGCTCTCGGTGTCGAGCAAGAACATGATGATTTTCTAGGTGATATTACGTATACAACCTATCAATGCATGGCGCGTGATAAACACGACGAATACGCACGTATGCTGTATTTTATACAAGAAAAGCGTAAAGAAAACGCGACGCATATCGGCTTAGTGATTCCTGACTTAAATCAAGATGCCCCCAGTCTTATGCGTTATTTTAAACGCCATCTTCCCGAAGATGTCTTTAATATTTCGCTTGGAAAACCGCTCACCGAATATCCTTTGGTTGCTCATGCCTTACAGTGGATAAGCCTGAATCAGGCTGAGCTAAGTCAACATCAAGCGCAGCTTTTATTAAGCTCACCGCATCTTATGGCTGCTCAATCTGAGTTTTTAGCACGTGCTGCATGTTTAAATAACATCCCGCTGTTACAAGAGCAACGTATTCCTTTTATGCGCTTTAAGCGTGCGATTCAAACACCTGCCCCTGCACTTGCTGAAGCACTCAACACGCTAAAAAGCTACCCAACAACCGAGACTCCGCTTGCTTGGGCGCGTTTTTTTTATGAACGTTTAACGCAGCTCGGCTTTCCAGGTGAGGCAGGCTTGACCTCAGCGCAGTACCAATGCTTTCAACGCTTAATTGCTCTGATGGATGATTTTATTGCGCTTTCTGTGGTCACGCCAAGCATGTGCGCCAAAGAAGCGTTTCGAGCCTTGCATGATTTAGCAAAAAACACGATTTTTCAACCTGAAAAATCAGATGCCCCCGTGCAAATATTAGGACTCCTCGAGGCTTCAGGCTGCACGTTTGATGCCGTATGGATGTCTGGATCAACCGATCAAAAACTTCCAACACGCACACGTCTATCCGCGTTTATTCCTATCGCGTTGCAACGCGAGCTCGACATGCCCTACGCCAATGCTTCGCGAGAGCAACGCCTGGCCGAAAAACGCATCAAACGCCTGCAACTTGCAAGCCAAGAGCAAGTGTTTAGTTATCCAGCGCTTATCGGCGATATACCCGCTTTACCTAGCCCGCTGATTTTAGATTACCCATTATTGCCTCAAACACGAACACCAACGCCTACATCACACCCAACCCAATTGCTGACAGAACAAGAGCCTTACACCTATCCATTAACAGAACAAGACACGCGTACGGGTGGCACCGCACGTCTTGCAGACCAAGCGCTTTGTCCGTTTAGAGCCTTTGCAGCACATCGCCTCAAAGCTACCACAGCCTCAGAACCCACAGAGGGCCCTGACGCCATGCTTCGCGGACACGTGATTCATCATATTTTAGAGCTGCTTTGGAAAAAATTAAAAACGCAACGCGCGCTTATTGCGTGTCGCCAGACTGAGCTCGAAACGCATATTGATACGGCGATCCAAACAGCACTCGCGCCTATCAAAGCCAATAAACCCACGTCGTTTCCAGAACTCATGCAAACCGTTGAGCACGCACGTTTAAAACGCTTAGTCTATGCTTGCCTTACCTGGGATAAATCTCGCCCGGCCTTTGATATTGAAGCCATCGAAGAAAGTTATCAGCTAACGCTCGGCGAGCTTGAATTCCGCGTGCGCGTTGACCGCATTGACCGCCTTCATACCGGTGGGAAATGGGTGTTAGACTACAAAAGCCGCCTACCTTCACCACTACCGTGGCATGAGGAACGTCCTGAGTCACCCCAATTACTTTTATATGCGTTATTAGACGACGCCATTCGTGGTTTATTATTTGTTGAGCTTAAAAACGGTCAAACTGCTTGCCGTGGCTTTACTGAAAACACGGCTGACATTCAAGGTATCAAGACGATTAAAGAAGATGAAGCTTGGTCAACCTACCAGCATACATGGCACCAACGACTCACAACACTCGCTCATGAATATCAAACAGGCCACAGCCTGCCACGCCCCCCTAAAAAAAGCACCTGTCAAACCTGTAATTTTCAGCCTTTGTGTCGAGTTTAAACAACCACAAAATTTACACAAAAAGAACAAGATGTTAATATAGCTCACATCTTCGCCGCCAAGGTACCAATATATGAAGCAAAGCAATGCTATTATCGCTATTGTTACACCTGATCGCTTTAAACATTTTATTGCTAACCCAAATATCGATGCGAATAAAAATAATGTTGAACATAGCGGTCATTTGCATTGCATTGAGGGGTATCTATTCACTCAGGGCGTGAACGTTGATGATAGCTCAACATCAGATCAGGACTTGGAGATTTTAGTAAGAGAAAAAAGTTTTCCAAGAAGACTTAGGCAGATTGTTACAGAAGATATTGATCTTATTAGTATTCTAGACCAAGAAATATTTCCTGATGAAGCTCCCCTAAACCTTAGCCATTGTCATGATCAAGAATATTCGTGGCTCATATCTGACACCCATAATCCATGTAATGTATTAAGCTATATTTTCGTTACCAAAACCAAAAAAGATGAGCTTTTTATTCATAATTTAGGAACTTTGCTTGATGCTCGTGGAAAAGGTCTAGCGAGTGTTTTATTGAAACAAGTACTCAAACAAGCCGATGTATCAGATAGCTCGATTAGACTTAGCGTGCGTGTAACTAATGAAGCTGCCACCACGTTATATAAAAAGTTTGGCTTTGTAGCAGAAGTTCGTGGTGATTTAGAGTGGCTATCCATGCAACGCCCCTCCCTAAGCACAAGGCTGAGCAACACAGCTCCCCGTGAAATTAAAATCGATGATTGGAATTTTCGCTTCAAATGTCTCGGTGGTATAATAGCAGTAGCTGGAGGCGCGATGCTTGTTACTGCCTTATTGCTCACCATGCCAAAATTAACCATTGCAGGTACTTGTTTATTAGGATCGGGTATTGCTATAGGCTATTTCTTTTCAGGCCGGCCTTCTGAAAATGAACCCTCGTCGCACTTAAATCCACAGCGTGCCACGCCCTCCTAAAAAATCAACGGCTAAAAATTTAAAACTGGCGAAATTTATCTATTTGATACATGATAACAACTGTTTCTTACGAAATGCTTACTTGAGATAATGCGAACAAAGGAGCTGTTTCCATGAAAAAGACATCACTTGCCATCGCTTTACTTGTGCTTATACCTACCCTAAGTTTTGCCGAAGAAGAGGTCATCACACGAACCGAAACACCTGCGCCCATAACACCTCCGTCACCAGCCGTGATTAACTGTCAGTATCAACTCCCTGAAGATACCGCGTCTGTTGAGCAAGCACTGATAACCACCTGGGCAGAAAAAGCTTTGGTTCAATCCTTTCAGTTTGTTCCGGAAAATATGAATACCGAACTCGAAGCCCTTAAATCATGCTACACCGACCAAGGGTGGAAGGCGTTTAACGAAGCGCTTAAAACATCCGGCAACCTTGAGGCGATTCGCTCCAACAACCTCAACGTAACCAGTAAAATTGCGGGTGAAATACACGTCGAAAACATCAAAGAAAAGCAGTGGAAAGTTTCTATGCCACTCAAAGTCACTTACGAGAACAAAGAAAAACACTTACTTCAGACTCTGAACGTGGATTTATTGATTGCTCTAAAAAAATCAGGATCGTTTGGCATTATGCAAGTCATTGCTGCGCCAGAGCAAAACAAAGAAAAAAAAGTATAATTTAAATCATTGCTTCCCTTCATCCGAACAGAATACGCCATGCGGGTGAGGGGCTAAGCTAGAACGAGCACTAAAAAAAATAACCAGCTGAATAAATAGAGCTTCGCCAGACGAGCCGCTTGCTGCTTGACAGACCCATCACGCTTTAGCTTCCAATAAAAAAGCCATGCGGTCATGCTTGCAGGAAGATATAAACTTAAAACACGAGCAGTAAACCAAAGAAGTTTATGAGGTAGTACAGCGGTAAACTTCGCCGTAAAAAAAGCAAGACTCGCTTTAAAATAAGCGAGCACCCAAAGAACCTCTTCATCAAACCAAACCCACAAAAACGACACAATCACCATGGGTAAAAGTACACGCACCCACGTCACCGAAAGCACGCTTTTAAGCCACGCAGTAATTTCATTCGTGAAAGCAACAAAAATAGCTGAAAAAACCACCAGAAAAAGAACAAGCCCCATATTAAATCACCTTTTACAACACCTCTACCTAATCGACCGAATCAACCATGATCGCATCAATCTCCAAGCGCGCTCCACGTGGCAATGCTGTCACACCAAAGGCTGTACGCGCGGGATAAGGCTCCGAAAAATAACGTGCCATCGCGTGATTAACACGCGGCATATGCGTTAAATCTTTCAAATACACGGTAAGCTTCACCACATCATTGAGGCTTCCGCCTGCGGCAACGCATACGGCAGATAAATTATCAAAAACTTGCGTTATTTGTGCATCAATCGCCTCGGAACACAACGTCATCGTACTTGGATCAAGAGGAATTTGGCCTGATAAATACACCGTTTTATCCACACGAACGGCTTGACTATAGGTACCGATAGCTTCAGGAGCATTTTTTGTTTGTATCGCTTGTTTCATCATGCGCCTTGCTTATTACGATAAATTCGCGTGACGCGATTATTCGCGCGTAGGCGACGCATCACACGCGCTAAATGCGTACGGCTTAATACACTGACAGAGAAGGTCACAGCATTATGCGTGCCATCACGTGGGTCTACACTGATATTACCAATATTGGATTCTGCTTCAGAAATAGCCGTCGCAAGCATCGCGAGCACTCCGCGCTGATTCGCAACTTCTACGGTAATATCAACCCAAAACTCGCCTTGAACCTGCTCATCCCAACGCATCGAAATAAACTGCTCTGGGCTTGTACGTCCTTGATTAACAACCAAACAATCACTTGAATGAACCAAAATACCACATCCTTGTTGAAAACGACCGACAATATTATCTCCTGGAATTGGCTGGCAACATTCAGCAAAATGAATGACCATGCCCTCCGTTCCCTTGATGGCTAATGGCCCACCATCAGAAGATGCCTCAAATGCATCGCCATCTTGCGTCAAGACCAGACGTTTTGCAATGACCATTGGCATTTGATTGCCAATCCCTACGGCATATAACAAATCATCTAAATTCTTGACTTGCAAATCACGCAGCAAAGCCTCCATCGATTCATCAGGAACCTTGTTATAATCACTTGAGAGCTCTGAAAACGCTTGCTCCAGAAGCCGTTTCCCCATGCTCACTGACTCAGCACGCTGTTGGCTTTTCAAGAAATTACGAATATTGCTGCGTGCTTTACCCGTCACCACAAAATTAAGCCACGACGGGTTAGGGTGTGCCTCAGGACCGGTGATAATTTCGACGGCCTGCCCATTGGTCAGTGGAATACTTAAAGGAACCAAGCGACGATTGACTTTGGCTGCAACACAACTATTACCGACATCAGAATGCACCGTGTAGGCAAAATCGACCGGCGTTGCCCCTTTAGGCAACTCCATAATATGGCCTTTGGGTGTAAAAACATAAACTTCATCAGGAAATAAATCAATTTTAACGTTTTCAATAAATTCGAGCGAATCACCCGTATTACGCTGCATATCCAGCAATCGCTGCACCCATTCGCGTGCGCGCAATTGCGCTTCATTGACATCTGCACCCGATGATTTATAAATCCAGTGCGCTGCTACGCCGTTATCCGCGACACTATCCATCGCTCGTGTTCGTATTTGTACTTCAAGAGGCACTCCAAACGGACCAAACAACGTCGTATGTAGCGATTGATAGCCGTTGACTTTAGGAATACCTATATAATCTTTAAATCGCTGAGGAACCGGTTTATACGTTCGATGTAATGCACCGAGCACTCGATAACAACCGTCGATATCTTCCGTAATCACACGAAACGCAAACACATCAATAATTTCAGAAAAGGCAACTTTTTTCTGACGCATTTTACGATATAAGCTGTATAAATGCTTTTGACGACCAAACACACTCTCATAAGGAATCGAAAGCGTATCAAGCGCTTGCTGTAAATCTTGCTCGATACGCTGTGTTAATTCGCGTCGGTTACCTCGAGCCTTTTCAACCGCTGATTTAAGTGCGCGATAACGCATAGGGTACAGTGCTTTAAAACCTAAATCTTCTAATCCTGTATACATCGCGTGCATACCAAGACGATTAGCAATCGGGGCATAAATTTCAAGGGTTTCAATTGCAATGCGATGACGCTTGGTTGCAGGCATCGCACCCAGGGTTTGCATATTATGCAAGCGATCGGCAAGCTTGACTAAAATCACACGAATGTCTTTGACCATGGCAAGAATCATTTTGCGAAAATTCTCAGCCTGCGCCTCTGCGCGTGATTCAAATTTTATTTTCGTTAATTTGGTCACACCGTCAACAAGTGCCGCCACCTCTTCGCCAAAGGCCTGAACCACGGCCTCATGACTCACCGAGGTATCTTCAATCACATCATGAAGCAACGTCGCCATGATCGTCTGATAATCCAGGCGCATTTGTGCAAGATTTAATGCTGCCGCCACAGGATGTGTAATATAAGGCTCACCCGAACGGCGCATTTGTCCTGAATGGCCTTGTTCAGCAAGCTCATAGGCTTGACGACAAAGATCAACGTGCTCAGGATCAAGGTAACACAACAATTCGTCATGCAATTCCTTAAAGTGATTCACGCTGGACGCTCCCTATTATGTCGGTCCCACTGCAAAAGAATTAATCTTCGTTGAGAATATCTGCTGAAATTAAACCTTCTGAAATTTCACGAAGTGCGACCACAGTAGGTTTATCATTTTCCCACTCAACCATGGGTTGCTCACCGTGAACGGCTATCTGCCGGGCGCGTTTCGCCGCTACCATCACCAATTCAAAGCGATTATCAACATGATCCAGACAATCTTCAACCGTAACACGTGCCATAATTTACCCTTTATACTTAATATTCAACGAAAGAAAACAGTCTAGTTTACTGCGATGCAAGCAAAAATGAAAGCAATGCTTGCTGTTTTTGCATTTGTTTTGACACCCGCAAGCGATTAGCCAGCACAATCGCTTGTAATTCTAACGACGCCTTATCAAAATCATCGTTCACAATCAAGTAATCAAACTCAGCATAATGACTCATTTCATCACACGCACGTTGCATGCGATCTTCAATAATATCCGCATTATCCCGCTGTCTATCCAAAAGACGTTGTTTTAAAATCTCCAGCGATGGCGGAACAATAAAAATACTCACCGCATCTTGAAAAATTTGTTTGATTTGAGCAGCACCCTGCCAATCAATATCTAAAATAACATCCACACCTTGTTCGAGTTGCTTTTGTATTTGTACTTTTGATGTACCGTACAAGCAATCAAATACCCAAGCATGCTCAATAAACTCATCCGCACGTGCCATATCTAAAAACGTGGGCTCATCAATAAAAAAATAATGTGTTTCATGCACTTCACCTTGACGCTTGTCCCGCGTGGTATGCGAAACAGAAACGGTAATATCCCGCATGTTCTCAACAAGGTTTTTTACCAAGCTTGTTTTTCCACCCCCAGACGGGGCTGCAACAATAAAAAGACTTCCACACGCTTGTTCGACCACAAAACCCTCCAAAATTTTACATGCATCATCGTATGACGCATCTGCCAAGTACATCTATCAGGTGCATCCAACGTTTGAAACGTTTATACTTTGCTGCATCAATAAACCACCTATCTGAAGGATTTTACCATGCGACCGAGTCACCGTGAACCAAATCAACCAAGAACCATCAAAATGACACGACAATATACCGATCATGCCGAAGGATCCGTCTTGATTGAGTTTGGTGGAACCCGCGTACTCTGCACCGCCTCGGTGATTGAAAGTGTTCCTCGCTTTCTTAAAGGCAAAAACCAAGGCTGGATTACAGCAGAATACGGCATGCTTCCCCGCGCAACCCACGATCGTAACGATCGCGAAGCCAGCCGTGGTAAACAAGGCGGACGAACCCTCGAAATTCAACGTCTCATCGGTCGTTCACTCCGTATGTGTGTGGATCTCAAAACGCTCGGCGAACGTACAATTACACTTGATTGCGATGTCATTCAAGCCGATGGCGGTACACGAACAGCGGCGATCACTGGCGCCTGCGTTGCACTGCGTGATGCCATCGACTGGCTCGTCACCAACAATAAATTAAAAAAAGCGCCTGCGTTTAATTACGTTGCCGCAGTTTCTGTCGGGATTTATCGCGGTCAACCCGTGCTTGATTTAGATTACGCCGAAGACGTACTCGCCGAAACAGATATGAACGTTGTCATGAATGAAGCCGGACAATTTATCGAAATTCAAGGCACCGCCGAAGACAGCAGTTTTAGCCGTGACGAACTCAACACCATGCTTACCCTTGCTGAAGACGGCATTCAAGGCTTAATCACCCAACAAAAAAACGCACGCTAAATCACCATGCCAAGTAGCATAAATGCTCAAGTGCAACATCTCCGTGAGGCCATACGCCTCACGGAGATTGAAGCAGGGCGGACGCCTGGTTCGGTACAGCTACTTGCTGTCAGTAAAAAACATTCGATACAAGCCATCCAAACCGCATTTGATGCCGGCCTACGTCATTTTGGTGAAAGCACGTGGCAAGAAGCCCGTGACAAAATGCATGTTTTAAAAGCCCTCCCCATCTGCTGGCATTTTATTGGGGCAATACAAAGTAATAAAACCAAATATATCGCAAAAAACTTTAGCTGGGTCCATAGCTTATGCCGTGAAGATATTGCCGAAAGTTTAAACCATGCACGTCCAGAAGCTCTGCCCCCACTTAACGTATGTATTCAAGTAAATTTAGATAACGAAGCAACCAAATCAGGCGTTGCCTTAAATAAACTTGAAACACTTGCACGCGCTGTGCTCAACTACCCTCGTTTATGTTTACGTGGCCTTATGATTATTCCTAAACCATGTGTTGACGAACAATCCTCTTACGAGCAATTCTTAAATTTTTCGCGTGAACAAGATAGATTAGCAAAAAATCTAAATATAACGCTCGATAGCCTTTCTATGGGCATGAGTCATGATTTTCAACCAGCCATTCGTGCAGGAAGCACCTGGGTTCGCATTGGACAAGGTATTTTTGGTCATCCTGAGCTATAATCAAATTAATCCATCCATCTTTACTTTAATCGGGTGTTCTGATGACCATATTATTTAAAAACATCTGCCTACTCAGCCTTTTATTCATAACCACAGCGAGCTTTGCAGAGCAGCAGCCTTTTTATTGCCCACAAAAACATGGCTATGTTCGCATCGGCATGACAGAATCCCAAGTCATTGCTGCCTGCGGACAACCCACTTCAAAAGAAAAATCAAAACAGGCGGCGGTCCAACAAGTTCCCGTTACTCAGCTTATTTACACCACACTCAACCCCGATCCTGTTTATCGTGGCTACAAACTCGTGTACCGCATGTGGTCGTTACCGATTGGCTCCCAGGGTTCAAGCCTTGAAGTAGATATTATCGATAAAAAAATCTCAGCCATTCGTTTTAACGGTGAAAGCACCAATGCCTCAAGCGTTTGTGACAATCGCTCGTTTGCTGTTGGTGATTTGGCCGACATGGTATTCACAGCCTGCGGCAACCCTTCACATGTCAACCGTACCTTTGTGAACCGTAAAGTTGACAGTAAAACAAAACCGGTCACATGGACCTATAACTCCGATCCTTATCAACCCGCCTTTCGCTTGATTTTTCTTGATGGAAGCTTACGTGCTATTGAGTAACGTGAGTAGCACAGGTATAGATACGATTGCCCGATTTTTTCTTGGCTTCAGTCATTGGGAATTTATTTTGCCCATGCTGGCACTGGGGTTTATTTTTTTAAATAAACCGCTGTTCTATCATGCATTTTTTATCATGTTTTTTAGTATCATCATGAACGTCGCACTTAAAGCCACCTTTCAAGTTCCTCTAAACCCAACCATTCATCATGCAGGCTTCGCTTTTCCAAGTGGGCACATGCAACTTACAACCATTGTTTATGGCTGGCTTGCATTCAACAATACAAACAAATTTCTTCGCACCTGTATAAGTATCATTCTTGTGGGCGTGGGCTTTGGCCTTGTGCATTTTAACTATCATACGATCATCGATGTTTTGGGCGGTGTTTTTTTCGCAAGCTTAATTATCATGTTTTATGCTTGGATAAAAAATAAATATCCCAACAAATTGCCTTGGCTTTTAGGTGCACTCTCAACGCTTGCCATGCCCTACATCGCTTGGCAGGCAAGCATCCCTACGCATGCCTGGATCGCGTATTGCGCAGTGCTTGTTTTAGCGCTAACTTTCATAGGATTTGACAAGCACAACCGCGTATCAAGCCCTGATGTTTCTTAGCTTAGCCCAAGCCGACCCCAAATATTCATGCCATGCGGCATTAAAGCTCACTAAGTTGCCTGTATTGGGTAAGAATTTTTTTAAGAACCGTTGGTTCTCATATTGAAACCCGGTGTAATCACACGGTGCAGCAATAGGATGCAAGCCTTGATGTTCAAATAAAGCCATAGACCTCGGCATATGGGTCGCGGATGTTACTAAATAAAACGGTTCGTCTTTTAACCATGGCTTAATAAGACGTGCTTCATCCGCTGTATTAATCGAAGTTCCCTCAAGCACACGATCTGTTTCAGGCACGTCAAACATCTCGGCCAACTCATTATAACGTACGGAATTCGCATATTGCCTGCCTCGTCGACTACCTCCTGATAAAATCATCTTTGCATTGGGTAGTTCACGATACACACGCAGTCCCTCTAAAAATCGCCGGAGACTTGCACTCGACAAAGCGTCACTTGCTGGCATGGCTTTAATTCCAGAAACCCCACCCCCGAGTACAACAACCCAATGAATATTAGGATCAACTTGGGTTACACGCGCGTATTGATCTTCAAGTTTGACACTCATCCATCGCGGCAAAAAAGACGTGCTTAGCACAACACTACCGGAACACAATAAAGCTAAACCTAGCGCAATAGATTTAGTATCGCCTACCTGCCTAAATAAACAAGCAATTAAAATTATTACAACAATAAATTCTATAAATAAAGGATGTAATACAAGCTCCGTGATATGCCGCAATTGCGACGCACGTATAGCATCGATATGAATCATTATCATAAGCTCCTTATCAAAATTTTATTACCGCGTACGGCTCATCCAATACAATCCCAGTAACGCAAACACAAGTGTAGGCACAATAGCCGCCATCTCAGGTGGCCATAAAAACACTTGACTGAACGGACCAAAAAAGCGATTCACCAAATGAAAACTAAAACCAACAGTTGCCCCTGTTAATAATTTAGCACCCATAGTAGACGAGCGCAGCGGACCAAACACGAAAGGAATCGCAAGAATCATCATGACAACGGTACTGAACGGCTGGACCAAACGCTGCCAGTAGGCAAGCTTATAAGGAAAAAGTGCAGGTGATGCATGTTGTGATGCTACATAGTGATGAAGTGCAACAAAATTCATCTCTTCTGGTGTTTCGCCACTGAGCTTCAACACCGCCAAATCAAGTGGAATATCCCATGGCATGGTCTCATAATACTTAACATCTGTTTTATGGGAGCCAAATCGGGTTTCTTGAACACCTTGTGCCTGCCAAGCCCCATCATGTTCGATCAATGCATCTATTTTACGTGTAAAACGCATCTGATGTGCCGCATCAAATTGAAATTGATAAATATCACGCAGACTTTGATCCGGCAGCACGTCCCCCACCAGCATGAAATTATTCTCATGCCGCAGCCACACACCATGGCTTGTTCTGACCGCCTGACCGCCTGTGAGCGCTTGGCTTTTAATATCATGTGATGTCGCTAAAAATCGTGGTACAAGCACCTCACCCAACACCGTAACAAATAGAATAACCAATACAGAAGCTTTTAATACGGCCCAGGTCACGCGTTTAATCGAAACGCCAGAAGCTTGCATCACTAAAAGTTCACGATGTGTTGCAAGATTCCCTAAGCCCACCAAAGCACCGAGTAAGCACGCAACAGGAAAAAACAAATAAACTTGTTCCGGCACCTCAAGCATCACGACGCTGAGTGCTTCACGAATATGATAATCTCCTCGACCCAAATCACCCAACTCGTTTACAAATAAAATAAAAATTTGTAAGCCCGTAAGCATCAACGTAACCAAAGCAATCGAGGCAAGTACGGTTTTGGCGATGTAGCGGTCAATCAATTTCATGATGGTTTCATCCTATTACGCCACATCAAGCCTATACCAATCAAAACCATGCTCCCGTGTAAGCTAATAATCGCAAGCCATAAAGGCATTTTTCCTGACGCCACCGCGTCACGCGTAAGAAACATCAGGTTCGCGTACGCAATAAATAATAAAATAGCGGGTAACAAGCGCGCATATTTTCCTGCACGTGGGTTAACCCGGCTTAGCGGCACGGCAACCAATGTAAGCACAATCACCATCAGAGGAATAGAAAAACGCCATTGCAATTCAGCGGCTTTCGCATAATCACCCGGTCCTAACGGCCATAAATCGGCCGTATCCGCTGAGCGTAAATCGCCCGCTTTAGGTGAAGATATAGGCTCGGGTAAGCGCGTTTCATATTTTTTAAACGAAGCCACTTGATAATCAGCTTGACCTGGATTGCCTTGATAGGCACGCCCGTCAAGTAAGACCAAATCGTTCGTACCGGATTGCTTATTATGCGTTGCATAAGCCTCATCGGCCCATAAAATATCCCAACATGGCTCATTTTTTTTATGATTATGATTAAGTCTTGCTAAAAACACGCCTTCGGCTCGGTCATGATCTTTGTTCATATTTTCAACATAAAACACATCTTTGCCACCGGATGCCGCCGTAAACGTCCCAGGCACTAAGGTTTTAATCATCACTTGAATACCACTGCTACGCAGTAGTTTAACGCGCTCGACAGCAATCGCTGGATTGACCCACAATAAAATAACCAAGACCACCGCCGCCACACCGGACGCCATAATTAAGCTGTGCTTTAAGAGCTGAGGCGGACCATAACCGCAGGCATGCAGCACCGTCATCTCGCTTTCGGCATACAAACGACCGTAGGCAAGCAAAAGCGCCATATAAAACCCAAGCGGTAGTAACAAGCCCATAAACATGGGCAATTCGAGCGCCATAAGTTTCAAAATAAACATTGCTGGAATTTGACCGTTTGCAGCACGCGACAAATATAAAACAAATTGATTGCTCATAAAAATCAGCAAAAGAATGCTGGTTAAAGCAAGCAAGGTGGTAAACACTTCTTTGGCTAAGTAGCGAAAAATTAACACGGTCTCAGCATCCCCAACAAAAGATTAAGGTAGCCAAGCATATAAGGCCCCGGTAAAATACAAATCTCTACACACTATAACACGATAGGAAGCTCACCTCATGTATGGACTCAGCCAAACACCTTTTTTAGATAATTCAGATAAAAATACTTGCCTCGTGCTTGGATTTTTTGATAATACACCACTTCCTGCGTTCGCTAAAACTTGGAATGTTGAACCTCTTTGCGAAAAACTAAACACGCGTGGCGAAAGTCTATGGCATTTTCACAACGAACACGCGATTTTACTCCTGCATTGCGGTGATAAGAAAGCGTTGAGTTTGACGCACGTCGCCAAGCTCTGTCAGGCCGCCTATTCAGCGTTAAACCACCAAAAAATAAGTGCAGCCACAGTATGCATACCTCAAGCTCACCATACGACACCCAATCAACAACTGGAGCATATGATTTTAACATTTGATGCTGCAGCGTATAAACCGCCACATCTCAAAAGCGAACCCGAAAAACATCCGAACACACTGGAATCAGTGCAATTTCATCTTGATGGCGCGACCGATGAAGCCATTGAAGCCGCAATAGCAACCGCGGCAGGCATTGCTTGGGCGCGGACACTCGCTAATTTACCAGCTAATTATTGCACGCCGTCCCATCTTGCCAACGAGACTGTTGCGTTTGCCAACGAGCACGACACGCTCAGCACGCGCGTACTCGATCGAGAAGACATGGAAGCACTTGGCATGGGGGCTTTTCTTGCGATAAGCCAAGGCAGCCCTGAGCCACCTAAACTCATCGAAATTCAATACACCGGTGCAGGCGACGCAGCGCCTATTGTGCTGGTCGGTAAAGGCGTGACATTTGATTCGGGTGGAATTTCACTCAAACCACCTGCAGGCATGCACGAAATGAAATACGATATGGGCGGTGCAGCAAGCGTACTGGGTGCCGTGAAAGCCTGCGCACTCATGAAACTTCCGATTAATCTTGTGGGTTTGCTTGCTTGTACAGAAAATATGCCCAGTGGGAACGCAACCAAACCGGGTGATGTGGTCACCAGCATGCTTGGAAAAACCATTGAAATCACCAACACCGATGCCGAAGGTCGTATGGTTCTTGCCGATACATTAACCTATGCCGAGCGTTTCAATCCGAGCTTTGTACTCGATATAGCAACACTCACAGGTGCGATTTTAGTTGCGCTTGGCCGCTGGGCAAGCGGTTTTATGACCGAAGATGAAGAGCTCGCGAAAACGCTGCAACAAGCCGCAATAGAAAGCAACGACCATGTTTGGCGCATGCCGCTGGATGAGAGCTTCCAAAGCGCGCTTGAAAGCCCGGTTGCTGACATGATCAATGCCTCACTTGATCGTGAAGCAGGTAGTGTTACGGCAGCATGCTTTTTATCGCACTTTACAAAAAAATTCCGTTGGGCACATCTTGATATCGCCGGTACTGCTTGGAATTCAGGTAAAAAACATGATGCCACAGGACGCCCCGTGCCACTCTTGATGGCTGTGTTGCGTGAGGCCGCTCGTGCGCGTTGATTTTTATGTGATTGAAGATGAGCATCAAGACGCGCTTTTTCGGGTTGCGTCGCGCCTGCTCGCAAAATCTTACGCCGGTGGTCTGCGTGCCTGGGTTTTGTGTGCTGATGAGCAAGCTGCAATCACGCTTGATGCTCATCTTTGGACCTATCAAGACGATAGCTTTCTCCCGCATAGTCTCGCGGGAGAAGCACCCGAGGGCTTAGCTCCCCCCATTCAAATTAGTTCCGGAAATATGCCAACCCAAGAGGAAAACTTTAATTTATTGCTTAATCTCAGAGAAAGCACACCTGAAAATTATCAACAATTTGAGCGTGTGCTTGATGTGGTTGCTTATGATGCGAAAGAAGCTGGCCGCGCGCGTTATCGCGCTTATCGGGCACACGGTGTAACGTTGCATAAGCACACGCTCTAGTTACTGCCGTATCATCTAACTTACGTTTAACCAGTGACCCACGTGTTGTCAAATGCAAATACACCCTGAAGTAATATAATTACGCCAGAGGATAAAGAAAGCTTCACCCCATCGGTCGCAAAAATTACAGTGTAATTTTGTCCATTGATATTTATTCTATCACCGGTGTTACCGTCAAATCCAATGATGGTATTTGTTCCTGTTGTTAGCGCAGCATCAAAATCAAAAACATTACGGCCACCACCTCCATAAACGAGGTTATCATACGATTGTGTGATTTTGATTGTATCGTTATTTCGCCCACCCCATATAGGCATGCCAGATACGTCAATTTGTGACCCAACGGATCTGCCGTCAGTACCCCACTCGATTTGATGGTACGCGTTATCGGCACTGTCGCGGATCAGATTGTACTCATAGGCGTTATCAGGCCCATAGCCTGGTTGAAGAATTAGATCTTCGGTAAGTGTTGTCGTGGTTTTGACCCAACCACTAGGTAAAACAGCCGTATCAAAGAGTGCTTGTACCTCTTCAGCAGTAGAACCATTGGATGAATGCATAATAAAACGATTTCCCCAAGGATCTGTAATAAAATAGCGTTTAATCAGAACGGCACCGGATGTGCTTGGAGGAACCCCGCTTTCCGTTGCAAAGAACTTCATGTTTTGCCCTTTGTAATTGGAGGTGAATTTAACGACGCCTGCAGGAGGCGTTGTAACAAATGCGCCGGCTGCAAAGGAGCCTGTTGTTCCAATGCCCGTATATTGACTAGGATCATAAGGCCACATTGCATTAATAGCGTTGGTAAGTGTAAGCCAAGTATAACCATCCGGTGTGGTAATAGGTATTGTGCTGCCATCAGGCTGGCCGGGTGAAGCAATAAAAGCACCTTCTTGAAATTCAAGGTAACGCGTTGTGTTTTTAATATATCCGTTGGGTGGCGTGTACGTTTCCCATTCTTCAGCATTTATGGGATTACTTCCTGCTTGAGCATAAACAGTAAGGAATGATTTTATATCCTGCGTTACCCCCTCAATAGAAATAATTTCAAAAGCCCTCGTTACAGGGCTCCATGGGCTAACTAAGGCTACATTGAGAGGTATTGGTGTTCCAGCACAGGTTTTACCGCCAGGAAAGCAAATAAATAGACTGTTCTCTTGAGTCGTATTACGACCATTGACCGAACCTGAAATCGAAAGCTGTAGCGTGCAACTGGAACCTGATGTTCCTGTAGCGGATAGATCAAAGGTTAAGCCGCAAGTGTCAGCATAGGTTCCATTGCTTGTAACTTGAGTCACATGAGGCGGGAGATATTTCACAGCATTGTTATTTCGCTGAGATGCTGTGTTGTTTGATACCGTATAGTAAGCCGTTGCGACTCCGATTCCGTTATAGATTGTAGGAAATGAAACACCGGATTTCGGGATAATATTAAATACAAGTGCGTGACTCATGGTTGAAAGGACGCTTAAAAAAAATGCACATAAAAATAAGAATATTTTTTTGTGAGAATCAATCATTTTCGTTCTCATGTTGTCTCTCCATATATGACGCGTTAAGCAATGTAAGTTAATTGCAATAAGATTTCATTGCCATATAAATTTGATTGGGAAAGGGTCCCCTCGCCAAATGGTTGTCCAAGCTTTACTGAGCCTAGGCTAACATGACCAAAATCCACATAACGGTAGGAGATCCCCAGACGTGCAGATGAAAGAATTTGGGTATCAAGACCAAGTCCTAGTTGATACGTAAATGAATGTGCCGTGTTATTTGAATACTCTCGGGTAAGCGCAAGCGTCGCTGGGACCGTGGTCCCATAATTGGAAGATTTATTAAAAGAAGTACCAAGTCCCATGAGAAAATAAGGGTAAAAGCTCTCTTGGAAAACATACATTAATTTGCTCTGAGCTAACAATTGATGAAGGCTTACATTAAAATGATAACCGTATTGCTCTGAACTTAGTGAGTCGACACCTTGAGTCAACGTTCCCTTGACCTGAAACGTATTTGCTTGCGCATAAGCAATACCTGCTTGTAACATCCAGTCTGGGTATGGGTAAAATTCAGAACCGATAAAAAATTCAAACATCGCTTTAGTTTTTGAATTATTTTGAGGAGTATAAGTGTAATTTTCATCAGTGAGTGGGTTAAGGATAGGAAAGTTTTTTTCGGTGCCGAGGTTGGATGTATTGATGCCACCAATGGCCATGCTAAAAACCGGATGTATACGCGCCCCTGGATGCTTGCTATTAACCCCTCCCGAACAAAGGGGGGGGCGAAAAGAGTAATATCAAGCCTATTAGATTTATAAGTTTCATTTTCCAACGCCTCTTAATTAATCAATTAATATACTGCTGGACTAAATACCCAAACAACGCCTGAATTCCCATGGCTTCGCCGCCTTCGGGCTTACCCGGCTTCGAGCTCACATTCCAGGCCATTAAATCACAATGCATCCACGATGTTTGTGGTGTAACAAAGCGCTCAAGAAACAACGCCGCGACGATCGCACCAGCATAAGATGAGCCACTGGAATTCGCCATGTCAGCAATCGATGACTCAAACAAGCTTGTATAATGTTGATGTAAGGGGAGACGCCAAACCGGATCACACATGGCTTCTGAAGCCGTTGAAACACCTGACGCGAGCTCATCATCATTGGTAAATATCGCCGTAATTTCGGTGCCCACCGCAACACGTGCAGCCCCTGTCAGGGTCGCAAGATCAATTACCAAATCAGGTTTGTATTCACATGCTTTAACCAACGCATCAGCTAAAACCAAGCGCCCTTCAGCATCCGTATTATCAATTTCAACGGTCAGGCCATTACGCATGGTTATCACATCACCGGGGCGATATGCCGAGGCACTCACAGCATTTTCAACAGCAGGAATCAAAAGCTGTAAAAAAATAGGTAATTGCATGCTCATAATCCAATGCGCAAGACCAATCGCATTGGCAGCTCCACCCATGTCTTTTTTCATGAAGCGCATGCCCTGTGAAGGTTTTAAATCAAGACCACCCGAATCAAAACACACACCTTTACCAACTAAAGCTACACGTGGATGCTTTGGATCGCCCCAAACAAGTGATGCAAGACGAGGCTCCTCAGAAGCGGCGCGGCCAACGGCATGAATCGCTGGGTAATTTTCCTTCAGCAAAGCATCGCCTACACATGCGTCAAATTTAGCACCATGCATGTCAGCTAAGTCTTCAACAACGCTGGCCAACGCTTCGGGCCCCATGTCGTTGGCAGGTGTATTAATTAAATCTCGAACTAAAAAAATAGCTTCGGCTTCAGCGAGCACAGCTGGCAGAACTCGGGCATGCATGAAAAGCTGTTTAGGCACTTGCTCATCGAAGGCTTTATATTTATCAAATTTATATTGCGCGAGTGACCACATCACTTCTGCGCGTGAAGAAAGCGCTTGTTCTGGCCAATAACATCCCGCAGGTAATTTTGTCACAACGCGCGCGATAGCCTCAGCATCGGTGCCTTTGCCAAGCCCCACATACGCAGTTAAAACGTCGCCATTGGAATCACCGATTACAGCCCACTCACCCAGCTTGGCATGAAATTGCTGTAGCTTCAAAACTGACTTATCTTGTGATTTTGCCTGGTCTATCGAGGCAATCAGTACCAAACGAATTGTTTCTTCAGCATCGGTTTGATAAAACGCTTGAGCTTGCATTATTTCTCCAATAAATGACCACGAAATTGTGTGAATCGCACACCGGTTAAACCAAGACACACCATGTAAAGCATAAATGCAACCAAAATATGAGTCAGTAAATCAAAAAATCGCCCACCCATGCTTTGCTGCATCCACACATCAATATTACCTGATGAGTACAATAAATAAACAACCAACACTGCGTTCGCAATCAACATTTGTCCCAAAAACTTAGGCCATCCTGACGACGGGCGATAGATTCCCCGCTTCCACAACAGCGTGAGTAGCGCTGTGGCATTTGCATAACCCGCCAATGTTGAAGCAAGTGTCAAACCAGCATGCGCCAAAGGCCATACAAAGATAGCACATAAAATAGTGTTCGCAAGCATGCAATATGCGCCCACTTTAACCGGCGTTTTAATGTCTTGTTGTGCATAAAAACCTGACGCTAAAACCTTAACGATCATAAACGCAGGCACCCCCAATCCTAATGTCATTAAGCTTTTTTGGGTTTGCAAGACATCCAGCGCTTTAAATTCGCCATGCCCAAAAAAACTAGCCAAAAGCGGCATGCCAAATAACACTAAGCCAATCGCAGAAGGAACACCAATTAAAAGCAATAACCGAAGTGCCCAGTCAATGGATTTTGAAAAATGTTCGCTGTCTGCCTCAACATGCTTTCGCGATAGATGCGGTAAAATCACCGTAGCAATCGCCACACCAAATACTCCCAAGGGAAAATCAACTAACCTATCCGTATAAAATAACCACGTCACACTGCCCACTTGTAAAAACGAAGCAAAAATCGTATCAATCAGTAAATTAATTTGCGCAATCGACACACCAAATAAAGCAGGAAGCATGAGTTTTAAAACACGCAAAACACCCGGGTCTTTGAACATAATTCGTGGGCGCATTAAAAAACGATGCTGCATAAGAAATGGAATTTGCACAAGCAACTGCACGCCACCACCAATCAAGACTCCCCAAGCCAAGGCCTTAATCGGCACAGAAAAATGTGGCCCCACATAAAGCGCAGCAACAATCAGGCAAATATTGAGTAAAATCGGTGTGATCGCCGGTACCCCGAAATATCCATACGTATTCAAAACAGCGCCCGCCATGGCCGTCAGAGAAATCAACATCAAATAAGGCAGCGTGATACGTAACATCTCTGTTGCAAGCACAGTGCGTGAGGCATCCTCACCAAAACCTGGCGCAAACACAAAAATAATGCCTGGCGCAATCAGTTCTGCAACAATCACCACGCCCAGCAATACAAAACCCAAATTACCGGCGACACGTGCTAGAAATAGCCGTACATCATCGACAGCACGATTGGTTTGATACTCACTAAGCACCGGAACAAAGGCTTGTGAAAACGCTCCTTCGGCAAACAAACGACGCATAAAATTCGGAATTTTAAAGGCAATAATAAACGCATCCATCCCGGCCTGCGCACCAAAGGCTTGCGCAAACACCATATCGCGCGCAAACCCCATGATTCGGGAGAGAAACGTCATACATGAGACAAGAGACGTCGAACGAAGCAAGCCTCGCTTTTTTAGCGTGATAGCATCAGCTGAAGCAGACATGGAGTATCAAATCACAAAGATGAAGGATGTCAGGTATCTTATCGGAAAGATGAATAAGGTGCAGCATCTTTTACATATTACATATTTGGCTTCGGTACATCACGCTCAGGCATTTCACCTATTTCATAATAAAGTTTAGCTTCTTCGAGCAACGCTTGAAGTTTGGGCTCTTCTGTGTAGGCTGGATGATTTTGCATACTCGATGCCAATGCTACTCGCATCGTTTCTGTTGGAGTATTTAAAAAGTCAGATAACGCCTGTGCAACGACCGCTTGAGGACTTATAGGAACTTTTGTGCGTTGCATTCTTGATAGCATGCTTGGCTTGCTAAGTTCATCACATGATACAATCATTCTGCTAACCGCCTGATTCAAATCTTCACTTTTATTTTTGAATTTAGGCAACTCCTGAATTAAGCCTGTTTCTTCTTTTTTGAGTATCTCGATTCTTTTTTTAGATCTAACTATATCGTTTTCAAATAATAATATCAGTCCTTTCAGATTGGAAAGGCGTATATCATACTTTAATTGGGTTACTCCTATCTCTTTGATATCTATTGTATTCGTCTTAATTATGTTTCGCTGCACCTCCATTTCCAGAGAGAGTTTGTCTCTTCTTTCACACAATGTTTCATACTCAGTTTTCCAACCAAACGCATGATAGATTGCTGTATAAAAATTACGCCACACAGCCCGTGGAGTAGAAATAGGACCTGTTTTTTCATGCATGAGTCCTATCGTTTGTCTGTCTTCTCTCTCTTTAGCCATAAGCACTTTATTTTCGTTTTCTTTTGTATTTTTCAGCTCGGCTGCTTGGGCTATTGCGTCTAATAATTGCTTGTATGGTTCTTGTTTGAGATCCAAGTTTTTTTGATTTGTATCGATAAGCTCGGAATTAGCTTCTTTTTCTTGATGAATTTTTGCGAGTCGTACATTTATTGCTTGCGCCTCACGCGCATCACTACGTTGCAGGCGTTGCTCTGTAAGCTTGATTGCTTTGGCTTTAAAAAAACGATTAGACGAGGCTATCGTTGTTTTTAAAGGACTCCCATCAACTGACTCACCCTCCAATTCCGACAGAGAACCCGTGCTGGCTGTGTCCACACTGATGTCATCTTTCATAGCAATAACGCCTATTTATAAACACATACATGATGTATAGGCTAAAAAACAACCATATTCAAGCATTAAAGCGTTTAATGCTTGTAGCAACCCACATGAGAATGCTTTAATTCCGATAAGCATCAAAAATAAGGCATGAAGATACCCATGAAACGTTTTGCATTCATGATTTCAGATAGAACGGGACTTACGGTTGAATCACTCGGCCATAGTTTATTAACACAATTCGAAGATGTGACATTTGAAAAAAAAACCATTCCGTACATAGACACGCTAAAAAAAGCAGATGCCCTGGTGGCCAAAATCAATGCTTGCGCAGTTGAACATAAACCAATTGTATTCATCACATTAATTGATCCAGAAATTAGCGCCTGCATCAAAAAATCAAATGCTTGTGTCCTGGATTTATTCGGAACGTTTTTAAACCCACTCGAACAAGAACTCGGTAAAAAATCATCCTACACCGTGGGAAAAACACATGGTGTTGCAAATGCAAAAACATATGATCATCGTATTGATGCTATTAATTTTGCACTAGACCATGACGATGGTATAAAATTTAAAGGCTATGAAAAAGCCGACGTTATTTTAGTGGGTGTGTCACGTTCAGGAAAAACACCGTGTTGTTTATATATGGCGTTACAGTTTGGTGTGTTTGCAGCTAATTATCCATTTACAGATGACGATTTACTTGGTTTTGATCTTCCCAAAGCGCTTTTGCCCTATCGGAAAAAATTATTTGGGCTCACCATCGATCCCAAGCGCCTCGAACATATACGAACGGGCCGCCGTCCGAACAGTCAATATGCCTCTCCTGACCAATGCCGCTTAGAAATCAATAAAATTGAGCAGCTCTATAAAGAAAAGCGTATTCCGTGCTTAAATTCAACAAGCTACTCCATTGAGGAAATTTCAACAAAAATCATGGCCAAATGCAATCTTCAACGCAGGCTTTAACCTGTGGTCTAAAAAACAGACCACATCGCCATAAAATCAGGTACCGACATCATCGATAAACACTCCGCATCGTTCATGACACCTAAAATTTTATTGGTTGTAATATCTGAGAATTGCGTGTTTAAATTACGCTGAAATTTACCTAACAGAACAGGTTTTCCTTCTTCACGACGGCGTCGGTGCCCCAATGGATATTCAATCGTGACACATTCAGTTGGCTTTCCAGAACTAAAAAATATTTGGATACTGTTCGCAATCGAGCGTTTATCAGGCGCATGATAATCTCGTGAAAATTCAGCTGATTCAGAAACCTTCATTTTGGCACGTAATGCATCGATACGCGTATCCGCTGCGGCCTCATCCTCATAATCTTCAGCACAAAGCGTCCCGTTTAAAAGTGCTACGGCAACCATGTATTGTAAACAATGATCACGATCGGCAGGGTTGTGTAATATACCTTCTTTACTAATAATACGAATAGCTGATTCATGTGTAACTAAATCAATACGCTCAATATCATCTAATCTATCCCGTACGAAAGGATGCAGCTGAACCGCACATTCAACCGCGGTTTGGGCATGAAACTCAGCGGGATATGAGAGTTTAAATAAAATATTCTCCATCACATAGCTAGTGTAAGCGCGTTGAAATTGAAAAGGCTTCTGAGCCATGCTCACATCATAAAAACCCCACTGCTTTGCTGTAAGGGCGCTTGGGTAACCCATTTCACCTGAGTTTGTTAGTAAAGCAAGACGCACCGCACGAGCTGTTGCATCGCCTGCAGCCCACGATTTACGTGAACCCGCATTCGGCGCATGTCGATACGTTCGTAAGCTTTGGCCGTCAACAAAAACTTGAGATAACGTACGTTCGATGTGTTCACGATCTGCCCCTAAAAGCATAGAAACCACGGCCGCACTTGCAGCCTTAACCAAAATAACGTGATCAAGGCCCTGACGGTTAAAGCTATTTTCAAGCGCTAAAATGCCTTGGATTTCGTAGGCTTTGATCATCGCGGTTAATACATTGCGCATGCTAAACGGCGTATGTCCGCTTGCAACACGCTGACGACTCACATAATCTGTCACAGCTAAAATAGCACCTAAATTATCCGAAGGATGCCCCCATTCAGCCGCCAGCCACGTATCGTTAAAATCCAACCATCGTATCATGGTGCCAATATTAAACGCCGCTTGAATGGGATCTAACTCATAGGCGGTGCCTGGCACACGTGCACCTCCTGGCAATAAAGCCCCAGGAACCACAGGCCCCAATAATTTGGTACACTCTTGAAAGTTTAATGCCAACATCGCGCAGCCCAATGCATCCATAAGACATAGGCGTGCTGTTTCATAGGCCTCATCGCTCGCTGGCGTTGTATCCAACACATAAGTCGCAATGTCTTGAATAACGGTGTCGTAATCAGGTTTTAAATTGGTTTCAACATTCATGGCGCGCCTCCATAGGTACAAATGCTCGCGGCTCAGGTCCTGTATAAATTGAAGCGGGACGAATCAAACGATTATCTGCACGTTGCTCAAACACATGCGCAGACCATCCTGTGATGCGTGAGATAACAAATAAAGGCGTAAATAATCCCGTCGGAATACCTGCCAGATGATAAGCCGAAGCACTATAAAAATCGACGTTTGGAAATAACTTTTTCTCAGACCACATCACCGACTCAATACGCTCAGATACGGGATAAAGCACGTTATCCCCTACAGCCTCAGATAAACGCTTTGACCACGCTTTAATAATATCAGAACGAGGATCGCATGTGGTATAAACACGATGACCGAAACCCATGATTTTAGCTTTATTTTTTAACATGTGACGAAGTTCACGCTCGGCTTCGTCAGGTGTATTAAAACGCTCAATAAGTTCCATGGCCGCTTCGTTGGCCCCACCATGAAGTGGCCCGCGTAACGTACCTATTGCACTGGTTATGCATGAATAAAAATCTGACAGCGTTGCTGCTGTAACGCGTGCTGCGAACGTTGAAGCATTAAACTCATGTTCGGCGTACAGAATCAGTGAGACATTCATCATGTCTCGCACCAAAGCATCCGGTGTTTTACCATGTAACAGTGCTAAAAAGTGCCCACCTATACTGGTTTCTTTACTTTGTCCGTCGATGATGCGCTTGTTATCAAAATGATAAACATACCAGGTACATAAAATGCCTGGAAAAAGCGCTAAAAGGCGATCGGCAATCTCAGCCTGATTTGTAAAATCACGCGCCTCCGGCTCAAGATTGCCCAAAAAAGAGCAGGCTGTTCTCAAGACATCCATAGGATGCGTGTGCTTAGGAATTAAATGCAAAAGCTTAATTAAATCTTCTGGCAGTGTTCTAAGCTTGAGTAGTTGATTTGTATAAGCTTCTAATTCGGCTTGCGTAGGTAAATGCCCCCGTAAAAGCAAAAAAGCGACTTCTTCAAACGTACTATGTGCAGCTAAATCATCAACGGAATAGCCTCGGTAATTTAAACCTTCTCCTGCCTGTCCTACGGTTGCAATGGCGGATTCTCCAGCAACCACACCAGCCAGCCCTTCTGTTTTATTTTTCATGATGATTGTTGCTCCATGCATCTAGTTTGTCTTCGAAAGCTTGGTAATCAAGCACGTCGTATAATTCATTTCGTGTTTGCATGCGATCGAGCAGCGATTGCTGTGTACCGGTTTGAAGAATGGTTTGATAAACCTGTTGTGCGGCAAAAGCCATCGCTCGAAACGCGCTGAGTGGGTAAAGTATTAATTGAACACCGGCAGACTCAAGTTCTTCGCGTGTAAACAGGGGTGTTTTACCAAATTCAGTAATATTTGCAAGCATAGGCACGGAGAGGTACTGAACAAACATGCGGTACTCATCTAACGTTGTTAATGCCTCAGGAAATACCATATCAGCACCAAGCTCAACACAATAAGCCGCGCGATCTAAAGCTGCTTGCATGCCTTCAACTGCATATGCGTCGGTTCGAACCATAATAATGAAATTAGGGTCGCAACGAGCATCCACCGCAGCTTTGATGCGATCGCCCATTTCTTGCTGAGATATCAGTGTTTTATTGGGGCGATGGCCACAACGCTTGGCCATACGTTGATCTTCAAGATGAATGGCTGCAACCCCAGCACGTTCCATGGATTGCACTGTACGAGCCACACTTAGCACGTGGCCAAAACCTGTATCCACATCAACGAGCAAAGGAAGCGATGTCGCGTCCGTAATACGTCGTACGTCTTCGAGAACGTCAGACAATCCCGTCATGCCCAAATCAGGCAGGCCATACGAGGCATTCGAAACTCCAGCTCCCGAGAGATATAACGCTTGTGCTCCTGCCGATTCCGCTAAACGAGCCGCATAAGCATTAACCACACCCAGTAATTGAACAGAGCTAGATTCAATGACACATTGTCTTAATTGCGCGCCCATCGAATGAGCCATATCAAACACTCCTTGTCAGATATTAGTAAGCTCCCATTTTTTAGCACGTCCTCTATAGAGAGACAAGAACTATTAAAAGAAGGATTAAAAAAACCCGTTACCTCTCTCGGGTGAATAAGCTATTTTATTTGCAACGGAATTGGGGTCTTCTCGTTGCGATGACGGGTAGAAAAACGAGAGAAAACCCGTAATCGGTATTGCCGTGCTTTTTTCTAATCTGTTAGAGTCAGCCATAGACATGGTGTCTTGTTGCATAGGCTTAAAAATTCTTGTTAAATTAGTTAATAATGCCACCGAAGAACAATCGATAGCACTGGGTATATACTTCAACACGTAAGAAAATGTTTTAGGTTGTGTTCTGCCATCATCAAGCACTTGATTCATCAAACGCATATGCTCATCAGGCTGTTCCTGTTTTAACACGTGACAATATACGAGCATTTCGGCAGTGATCGTAGCAATTGCATTTTGACGCGCTTTTAAAGCTAAAAAACTCAAGGTATTATCTGATTGAGCTTTTCCTGACGTATCAAGACTAGATTTAAAGATGAATCTCCTTTGCTCAATATATAACTCAAGCCTACGATCTTCGTCTATCACATCACGACATTCAGCCTTTTGTGAGCGTAATCTAATACGCTCATCATCTCGACATTTTGCGACATGAATATCTACAAGACAATCAATATCTTGCTGAGAAAGTGATTGGTTTTCTATCGTATACTTTTGTTGAAATGCAGCAAAATTTAGCGCTGGATCGGTTTCAATCGCTACCGCTCGAGCAAGCATGTTTCGTATTATATTTTCTGTTGTCCTATTTACTCGCGGTGCAGGATAACTTTTTGTGACAATAAAGTCGGTACGCACCATCGCTGCAGGCCATAAATCAAACGGTTTTTGTTTTATACGTTCTTTTTCTGATGCCGTAAAAAGCCGCGATGGAAAGACATCTATATTGAAAAAACCTTCTCCACGATCAAATGAATCTTGACTATTTTTTAGAGAAAAAAGTGACATTCCATCATCTGACAAAATAAGACGATGTAATTGAGAATTGGTAATAATATCTTTAGAAATAGGATCGAATTTCTGTGTTAATGTAGGAATCAATAAAGCATAAATATTAAACTCTGTTTTTTTTCCGTCAGTCGAGAAAACCTTCATCCAACGCTGAATCGATAATTTTAATCGAGGATCATGATCCGATAATTTCAAAGAAAAATTAGCTAATTGTTTTACAAATGTAAGCGCGATTAGATTTTGCTTGACGGAGCACCGCGTATAATCTTCTGATGTATCTTTAATCATATCCCAGCGCATGGCCAATAACTCACACGCGAATGGAATTAATCTTTTTGGCTCACGTGTTATTTTACCATCAACAGGATCTGGCATTCCTAAAACATTTTGCTTCAGTCGAAACATTAAATACGAAATATCATGCCTTGGCGTATCTTTCGCAGGCTCAGGAACAATCTCTGACAACATTTCTAGCTGTTTCTCAGAAAAAAAGAATACACCAGGATGCTCTAAAGAAAGAGCGTCTGATAAGCAATTAAAAAATTTTTTTACGACTAAAGCTTCCATGAAAAAAACATCACGTTCGGTAAGTCTGAAGCATGTAAGTTTATACCAGTAAATAAATTTATACCACTATAATTTAAACAAAAAAAAGCCCCTTAGATTATATAAATCTAAGGGGCT
>TARA_R110002126_G_scaffold55819_2_pt1 | contig 32388 bp, 25 predicted proteins | sample TARA_R110002126 | Tara Oceans TARA_R110002126 (sample SAMEA4397536) | marine metagenome | biome: Polar Biome; feature: [DCM] deep chlorophyll maximum layer (ENVO:01000326); material: water (ENVO:00002006), including particulate matter (ENVO:01000060) such as... | depth 30 m | reverse complement strand
CCAAAATATCCTAAAGGAATAGAAATTACCAAAGCACAAGGACAGGATATTACTAAAAATATTAATGCACGATATAGCCAATCCCTAAACACATAATCATCTACAAAAAAATAAGGTAGAAATGTAACAGCTATTGCTAAAAACACAACAATTGGTGTATATACTCTCGCAAATTTTCTAATAAACAATTCGGTTTTAGACTTACGAGCTGTTGCATTTTGAACCATATCCAAAATTCTGGCAATAGAACTGTCTTTAAATTCTTTAATAGTTTCAATTTCGATAACACCAGCCATATTAATGCTACCTGCAAATACTTTTTCTCCTTTAGCAATCGTATCAGGTTTACTTTCACCAGTTAATGCAGCTGTATTAAATGAGCCTTTTTCGGATAATAAAATTCCATCTAAAGGAATTTTCTCACCAACACGAACTTTCACTTTTTCTCCAATTTTTACAGTTTCAGGATTTACCGATTTATAATCATTATTTCGATATACTAAAGCTTCATTTGGACGAACATCAAGTAGCGCTTTAATATTACTTTTTGCTCGATTAACTGCTGCACTTTGAAATAATTCTCCAACTGCATAGAACAACATTACTGCAACTCCTTCAGGATATTCTCCAATTACAAATGCACCTATGGTTGCTATAGACATTAGAAAAAACTCTGTAAAAACATCGCCTTTTGTAATACTTTTCCAACCTTCTTTTACTACAGGAAAACCAACTGGAATATAAGCAACTCCATACCAGACAATGCGAATCCAATCTTTAAAAAATTCAACATCAAAATAATCTAATGCAATACCAACAATTAGCATTGTAAAACTAATTATTGCCGGTAAATAGGCTTTGAAATTATTTGATTGTTCACTACTATGGTCGTGACCATCATCGTGACTATGTTCTGTTTCTGAATTTGGTTTTAAATCTTTTAAATTAAGTTTCTTTTTTTTCATTTTTTAGTGTAATTTTTCTAAAAGCAAAATGATCAAATCCATCTTCTCACTTTTTTTGAATATTTTAAATAATCATTACCAAACTCTAGTTTTAAAAAATCTTCCTCTAATCTTATTTGTGTATTGATGCTTATTGTAGATAGTGAGATTATTAATAATGTAAATGCATTTGGAATAATCAAAAACAATCCAATATTTGCTAACATAATTCCAAGAAAAATTGGATTTCTTGATATTGAAAATAATCCTTTAGTTACAAGTTTTGTTTTATTCTTTTTATCAATGCCAATTCTCCAAGAATTAGCCATTTGAGATTGAGCAAACCAAACTACGATTAAAGAAATAATTAAAAATCCCCATCCAATTTTGAATAATATTTCATTTTCTAAATACCAAAAGGGAAGTAAATATTTAGACCATTCAATTTTAAAGGCGTAAATACCAACAATAACGAGTTCTAAAAAAAAAATTACAGTGAATACTTTACCATTATAACCGTGTGCATCATCTGTTTTATTAAATGTTAATGGATTTACACCTGTCTTTATTTTTAATAAGAATGACCTTATGACAAATACAAAGAGAAAATAAACTATAAAGAAAATGAATAAAAGCATTGATTTTTAGATTAATTTTATTGATACAAAATTGCTATAAAAACCAATGCAATGGAAGCGCATTTATTACACGCTACATTTATCGCAAATTCCTTTTACAACTAAGTTTACATTCTCGGAGACAAAACCATCAGGTACTTTTATTTGTGGTATTTTATGGTCTGTTAAGCAAATTGTTTCATTACAGTTATTACAGTGAAAATGTAAATGCAAATCTGTTTCAATTTCGCAATTACATCCTTTTTCACATAATGCATATTTTGTAATTCCTGTACCATCGTCTATTTGATGCACTATTGCTTTTTCTTCAAATGTTTTTACTGTTCTGTATAAGGTTGTTCTGTCTGCTTTTTCAAAAGCGTTTTCAATATCACTTAAAGTAACAGCTATCTCTTTTTGTGCAAGAAACTTATATATGAGTAAGCGCATTGCTGTAACTCTAATTTTTTTTGATTCAAAAAACTTTTCTATTTCATTCATATTTTTGAAATTAATGTCCGTGACCACCTTCTTCTTCACCATTTTTCGCTTTCGCCAAAAGCGTAAAAGCATCCTTTAAAATAATGTTTAAGTCTCGCATTTTAAGTGATTTATCTACAAGTGAAACGGCTACATAATTTCCCTCTTCATTTCCTTTACTAACTTCGAGCATTTCAAAATCTGCCATTGTTTGATTGTCTTCTTTACGATTTCCTTTAAACATAAAAATATAATATTTCCCTTCAAAACGAACAATAGCTTCTTCTGGAACGGCAAATTGCTCTAAAGTGTCAACCTCTATGTTGGCATTGACAAACATTCCTGGTAATAAGTTCTCATTTTCTTCTTCTAAATGACCATGAATGGTAATTGATCTATCATCACGAACATTATTTCCTATCAAAAAAACTTTAGCTTCCATCCAATTTTCAGGAGCATTAGAGAGCCTAAAACGGATGCGTTGTCCCACTTTAATTAACGGAATATCGTCTTCATATACTTTAAGCTCTATGTGTAAATCGGATGCATCTGTAATATCCATCAACACATCTTGCGGATTAAAATATTTACCTGTATTTATATAAACGTCTCTTACAATTCCTTTTATTGGAGAATATATATTAACAACAGATGAAATTTTTCCGTCTTTTACACGCGAAGGATTAATCCCTATCAACCTTAAATTACTTTCTAATGCTTCCATATTTGCCTTGTTAGTCAAATAATCACTCTTCGATTTTTGAAATACTTTAGCAGAACTTACCTCTTCATCATTTAAAGTTTGCTGGCGTTCGAAATCTGCTTTCAGAAAGTCATTTTTTGATAACGCTTCTAAATATGCTCTTTGAAATTCAATAAATTCAGGGTTTTCTACAACAGCAATTATTTGTCCTTTTTTTAATTTAGTACCAGGAAGCATTGTGGTCTGTTTTAGAAAACCACCATAAGGCACAGTTACCGAAATATTACCTTGCGGAGGTACATCTATCATTCCATTTACTGAAATTTCGTGACCAATTTTGCGTTTCTCAATTTTACCAATTCTTATTGCAGTATGTTTTAATTGTGTTTCCGATAATTCGATATTATTTGTGTTTTTAGCAGTAATTTCTTCCACCTCTTTTGTAGGTTGATTTTTACATCCTATTGCTAAAATTAATACTGTAAATACTACTATGTTATATGTTATATTTTTCATCTTTTTAGTTATTTGCTGTCAATTTTTCAATGGTTATTAACGTTTGATTATATTGATTGATGTACGTTAAATATTTATTTTGAATGGCTAAAGCTCTGTTTAAACCTTGTACATATTCTACATACTTAATTTCGCCTTCTTCAAAACCTCTTTGCGAACTTTTTAATAATAATTTTGATTGTGGCAACGCATTAATTCTATAAAAAATCAAGTTTTCTTTATCTTTCTTTAACGCTTCTAAAGCTGTTTGTAATTGTGATTGTGTGTAGTTAGTTACCGCTTCTAATTGCGATTCTATTTCCATTTTATGAATTTTAGCTGCTTTAATTTTAGCCGTGTGAGATTTAAAAAATAGCGGAATACTTAAACCCAATTGCACACCTGTAAAACGATCTCCAGCATCGTAAACTGTTTGCATACCATTTGCTGTTTGTCCATTTCCATTAAACGATTGATTAAAATAACCCACAGTAATATCTGGCAACATTTTAGAAGATTGTACCAAACGCTCTTTTTCAGCAACTTCTATTTTTGAATTGTAAAACGATAATAAAGGATTATTAGAAACGGAAATTGAATCTGTTGCTTTTTCTGAATATAAACTTGGAATCATTTCTAAATTACCAACGATAATATCTACATCTGTATCTAAAAACAATAAGTTTTGCAACTTTATTTGTGTTGCTTTAACCAGTGATATATTGTTTTGTAGCGCAATTTTAATGTCTGTTAATTCAGCAGTTGCAGTTGCTTTTTCCAACGCATTACTTTCACCTGTTTTAAAACGTAGGTTTGCTGCGTATTGGAATTTTTGATAAATACTATCTTGTTGTTCTAAAATTTTTTGTTTGTTTTTAAGATACCATAATTCATAATAAACCGATTTTACTTTTGCTATCAACTCATTTTTAATCACTTTTTCATTGATTTCACTCGTTTTTATTTTCGCTTTTGATAGTTTATTCTGATTAAGATACAATGTTGGAAACGCAAAAGTTTGACTAATATTAAACTGCGTATCATTATCAACAATACTATTCGTTTGCCCATAATTTAAATCAAATGCTGTTTTCGGCAGATTAAAACTCGCACCTTTTAATGCTAGCTCTTGTTCCGTTTGCAATCTTGATATTTTAATATTTGGGTTGTTCTCTAATGCAGTTTCTATAACCTCCTTAATATTGTTAAATACTTTTACTTCGGATGTGGTTTGTGCATTTATACTACATAAACTTCCAATAAAGAATAAAAGCATTGTAATACTTGTTTTATTTGGTTTCATTTTTAGTTTTGTTTCTGAATAGTAATACAAAATTGGTAAAACGATTAATGTTAAAAAAGTAGCCGTAATTAAACCACCAATTACCACAGTAGCTAAAGGACGTTGTACTTCTGCACCTGAAGTTTGCGATAATGCCATCGGTAAAAATCCTAAAGAGGCAACAGCTGCCGTCATAATAACAGGACGTAAACGTGTTTTTGTACCTTGATAAATTCGTTCCAAAATATTAGAGACGCCTTGTTTTTTAAGACTATTAAATTCTGCAATTAATACAATACCATTTAATACTGCAACTCCAAAAAGCGCAATAAATCCGACTCCTGCAGAAATACTAAAAGGTAAATCTCGAAGCCATAGTGCAAAAACACCACCAATTGCAGATAAGGGAATGGCAGTAAAAATTAAAAGACCTTGTTTAATAGAACCAAATGTAAAATACAGTAAGATAAAAATCAGTAATAATGCCATTGGTACTGCAATAGCTAAACGCTGTTTGGCTTCCACCAAATTTTCAAATTGACCACCATAACTCACGCTATATCCTGGTGCTAAATTAACTTGATCCTCAATTTTTTTACTAATTTCTTCCACCACACTTTCTACATCACGATTACGCACATTAAAAGCGGTAATGATTCGTCTTTGTGTATCATCTCGTTGAATTTGATAAGGGCCATCAATTATAGAAACAGTAGCTACTTGTTGTAATGGTATTTGTTGCCCATTTGAGCCATTAATGTATAAATTTTGAACATCAGAAAGATTTGTTCTATTGTTCCCTGCTAAACGCACGACTAAATCAAATTGTTTTTCTCCTTCATATACTAAACCTGCGGATGCACCTGCAAAAGCAGCTTGAATGGTGTGATTAACCGATTGAATATTTAAACCATATTTTGCTAATTTAGCTCTGTCATAATCAATTACAATTTGTGGAACACCAGTAACTTCTTCAATATAAATATCTACTGCACCTTCAACATTAGCGGCTATCTTCCCTATTTGATTGGCATAGATTGATAATTGTTCTAAATCTTCGCCATACACTTTTACAGCTACATCTTGGCGAACTCCTGTCATTAATTCATTAAAGCGCATTTGTATCGGTTGTTGAAAACCAAACGTAACGCCTGGAATAACTTCTAAAGCTTCTGCCATTTTGTTTGCCAGTTCTTCTCTGTTGGAAGCAGAAACCCATTCAGATTTATCTTTTAGAATAATCATTAAATCGGCAGCTTCAACTGGCATTGGATCTGTTGGTATTTCTCCAGAACCAATTTTAGAAACGACTTGTTCTACTTCAGGAAAATTGTCTAATAATATCTTTTCTGCTTTTGTGGTTGCTTTTATCGTGTTGGAAAGTGAACTACCCGTCATCACTCTTGTTTCTACAGCAAAATCACCTTCTTCTAATGTGGGAATAAATTCACCACCTAATTTGGTAAAAACAACTAAAGAAATAACAAATAAGATGAGTGCTAATGAAACTACAAGTATTCTAATTTGCATCGCTCTTTTTAAAATTGGCTCGTAAATTCTGTAAAAAAATGTCATTATTTTATCAGAAATATTTTCTTTGTGCGCTGTTTTTTTGCTCAATGCCAACGCAGACATCATAGGAATATAAGTAAGGGAAAGTAAGAACGCACCAAGTATCGCAAAACTTACGGTTTGCGCCATAGGACCAAACATTTTACCTTCTGTACCTATCAAAGCTAAAATTGGCAGATATACAATTAAGATGATGATTTCTCCAAATGCCGCCGAATTTCTAATCTTACTGGCTGATTTATAAACTTCTTCATCCATTTCATTTTGTGTGAGTTTCCGTTTCATTTTTAATGCACCTAAATGAAATAAAGTAGCTTCCACAATAATTACTGCTCCATCTACAATTAATCCAAAATCAATAGCACCCAAACTCATTAAATTCGCTGAGACACCAAAGAGATGCATCATAGAAAATGCAAATAATAATGCTAACGGAATTACAGAAGCTGTAATTAAACCCGCTCTCCAATTACCCAATAATAACAGTAGAATAAAAATAACAATAAGCGCTCCTTCCACGAGATTCGTAGTAACTGTACTAATAGCATTATTTACTAATTTTGTTCGATCTAAAAAAGGTTCAATTACAACGCCTTCTGGTAATGTTTTACTTATCGTTTCAATTTTATCTTTAACATCTGATATTACTTGTGCAGAATTTGCTCCTTTTAACATCATTACAATAGCACTTACTACTTCACCTTCGCCATTTCTGGTGGTGGCACCATATCGTATTGCTGAACCAATTTGCACTTTTGCAACATCACGTATTAAAACAGGAATTCCGTCTTCTGTTTGTTTTACTAAAATATTTTCAATGTCTTCTATGGAAGCTACAAATCCTTCACTTCTAATAAATAAAGCTTTGTCATTTTTTTCGATGTAAGCACCACCTGTATTTTGATTATTCTTTTCTAAAGCATTAAAAATTTCTGAAATAGAAATCTTCATTGCGTTTAAACGTTCTGGACGCACGGCTATCTCAAATTGCTTTAAATAGCCACCAAAACTACTTACGTCTGCAACTCCTTTGGTACCTAAAAGTTGTCTTTTAATTACCCAATCTTGAATAGTTCTTAATTCTACAGCATTATATTGATTTTCGTAACCGTTTTTGGTAGTTACTACATATTGATAAATTTCTCCAAGTCCAGTTGTTAGTGGTGCAATACCTGGTTTACCTATTCCTTTTGGTATTTGAGATTGGGCATCTGCAAGACGTTCATTAACTTGTTGCCTTGCCCAATACACATCTACATTTTCTTCAAAAACAATAGTAACTACAGATAAACCAAACCTTGAAAACGAACGAATTTCATCGATTTGTGGAATGGTTGCCATCGTTAATTCTATCGGAAAAGTGATTAAGCGTTCTACTTCTTGTGCAGCAAGTGTTGGCGAATTTGTAATGACTTGAACTTGATTGTTAGTAATATCTGGAACAGCATCTACTGGAAGTTGTTTTAGCGAATAGATTCCTGTAATAATCAACGCTAATGTGAGTAAACCAATTACCAATTTATGGGTAATGGAATACCTAATGATTTTATTAAGCATAAAAATTGTATTAATTCAGTTAAACTTTTCGATATAATTCTGCTGTAAGAATTAGAATCATTCGAAATGAAAAGAACCATTGAGGTTCAAAATTGGATATAATTATCCTATGTAAAAACTGAATTATGCCCTTGGAGGCTGTAAAATCGAAGTAGTAAAGTCTTTTTCTGTACCATTTTGGTAGAAAAAATCTTGTGTGGAGATGTAGGATGTATTAATACTTACATCTACAAATTTGAAATCTAACGCACTAATATGGCAACACTGACAAATACAAAAAGGAGAACATAAGTCTGAACCTTGATGTTGATGATTACTGTCGGTCACCTGTGAAACTTCTGTTTGAACCTCATTATCAAGCACAGTATAATCTTCGCAAGGTGCTAAATTAAGGGCTAAAATATAAATTGATAATATGAAGGCTAAATATTTCATTTCAGCAAAGATATAAATTAATTAGTGCAATGGTTGTGCAAAATGAAACCTATATAATAAATTTACAAATGAAACTCTTTCTTTTCTTTTACAGTTGTGTGGATACTTAATTTACTTTTTAAAACAGCCATATCATCACTAACTTTTCTTTCAATAACTTTAGCATAAATCTGAGTTGTAGCAATTTTTGTATGACCTAATAATTTTGATACAGTTTCTATAGGTACACCATTACTTAAAGTTATGGTAGTAGCAAAAGTATGTCTAGCGATATGGAAAGTAAGATTCTTTTTTATGCCACTTAAATCTGCAATTTCTTTTAAGTATGAATTTAATTTTTGATTTGAAATGTTAGGGAATAATGTTTTAGTTTTTTTTGTTTTAATGTGACCTTTATATTTCTTAATCAAAATTTCAGCTATTGGTAATAGAGGTATTTTAACTTTATTGTGCGTCTTCTGTCTATTTGTGATAATCCATTTACCTCCATCAATTCCTAAACCTATATTATCTTCGTTCAGCTGCATAACATCGATGTAAGATAATCCTGTATAGCAACTAAAAATAAATAAGTCTTTGACCAGGATTAATCTTTCTATATCAAATTCTCTTTCAATGATTTTTTGTAACTCATCTTCTCTTAAAAATTCGCGTTCATTTTTAATATAAGTGGGCTTAAACTTTATAAAGGGGTCTTTGTCAATCCATTCCATTTTATAAGCTAAAGTTACCATTTTACGGAGTCTTTGAATATGTTTCATTACTGTGTTGTTTTCCATCTGTTTTTGATGGTCTGAAGGAACATATGAACGCAAGAATTTTTCAAAGTCAACAACAAAACGATATGTTAATTGAGATAAATATATGTCTTGAATTTTTCTTTTCTTAGTTAAAAATAGTTTGATATACTTTTGAGTTGTGAAGTAGTTTTTTAAAGTCCCATAAGTTAAAGATTCACTCATTTGAGTGTTGTGATAATCGATTAAAGTAAGCAAAGAATATTCTTCATTGTCTTCACCTAAAAAACGAGCTTTAATAGATTGAGAGCAGATAAATGCTTTTTCTTTTATAAGTTCATCATAGGCTGTATAAACTCTATTTTTAACCTGGTCTAAATATCTATTGAGTAAACGTGATTCTTGTTTATTACCTTTTGCTCTTCCTCTTCTAGAATCCCATTCAGATAGAATAACTTTTCGTTGTAAGCTAATATTAGCTCTTTTGCCATTTACAGTTATTCTGCCATATACAGATACTTGGTTGTTTTTAATACGTGTTGCGTTTACCCAAAAAGATAAGGTAAAATTAATTTGTGATTGCATAGTTGTCGTCTTTTAATTAAACATTCTTCTAGACGAAAGTCAAATCAACTATTTCAAAAACAGTTTATTAAGGTTTCAATTGGTTCACACTTTTTGTGTTTTGAAACTGTGAACCGAATTGTGAACCAAACTAAACTATATTAATTCAATTCTTATGTTAACCCAAAAACCACAAAACCTTGTAAATCATACGATTTACAAGGTTTTAGTTTCTATTGGTATTCATTTTAGTCGGGGTGGCAGGATTCGAACCTGCGACCTCCTCGTCCCAAACGAGGCGCGATGACCGGGCTACGCTACACCCCGAAAATGTTTGTTCATTTTGGACTGCAAATATAGAATAATATTTATATATTGATTTGATTTTTTAGCACTAATTTTTCTCGAAATGAAACAAAATATATCACTAGTTATTTTATCCATTTTTTTTGCATTTACAATGCACGCGCAACAGAAAGAATATGAATTGGTTGTGCCAAATTTAATAAACCCTTGGGATTTGCATTTTTACCAGATAACTCGATTTTAATCACAGAGAAAGAAGGTAAGTTAATTCATTTTAAAAATGGTAGAAAAACAGAAATTAAAGGCTTACCTGAAATTTATGTTCGTGGTCAAGGTGGTTTTATGGATGTAGCATTGCACCCAAATTATAAGCAAAATGGTTGGATTTATTTTACTTACGCTTCTGAAGAAGGAGGTGGAAATGGAGGAAATACATCTTTAATGCGCGCCAAATTAAAAAACAATGAGCTACTTAATAAAGAAATTTTATATAAAGCATTTCCAAATTCTACAAAAGGACAACATTTTGGTGCTAGAGTTACTTTTGATAAAGATAATTATTTGTTTTTTAGTATTGGAGATCGAGGAGATAGAGATAAAAATCCGCAGGATATTACGAGAGATTGTGGGAAAATCTATCGATTAAATGATGATGGTTCTATACCAAAGGACAATCCTTTTGTGAATACTAAAAATGCCAAAAAGGCAATTTACAGTTATGGACATAGAAATCCTCAGGGAATGGAATTAAATCCTTTTACGAATGAAATTTGGGCACATGAACACGGGCCAAGAGGAGGCGATGAAATAAATATCATAAAAAAAGGAAAAAATTATGGTTGGCCAAAAGCGAGTTATGGAATTAATTATAGTGGCTCAAAATTTACAGACAAAACCTCTATTCCTGGAATGGAAAATCCTATTCATTATTGGACACCTTCTATTGCTCCTAGTGGTATGGCTTTTATCAATAGTGATAAATACGGAAAATGGAAAGGCAATTTATTGGTGGGTTCCTTAAAGTTTCAATATCTAAGTAGATGTATTTTAAAAGGAGATAAAGTATTTAAAGAAGTAAAATTATTAAAAGATATTGGTAGAGTGCGTTCTATAGAGCAAGGTTTAGATGGTTTTATCTATATAGGTGTAGAAAATTTGGGAATTGTTCGTTTGCTTCCACAATAATTTTTTACTTACAGAAGCATTATTCTTTTCACTTATTTTTTCATTGTAAAAACTTATAAACATTCGTTTCTTTAGGTAGTAAAAAACGATACTTTTGTGTTTTACAATTCGAGAAATAAAGATTATGTCAGATACTATAGAAAAAATAAAATGTTTAATTATAGGTTCAGGTCCTGCAGGTTATACTGCCGCTATTTATGCAGCTAGAGCAGATATGAAACCAATAATGTATACAGGAATGCAAATGGGTGGTCAGTTAACTACAACTACAGAAGTAGATAATTTTCCTGGCTATAAAGATGGAACTGATGGAACAGCAATGATGATGGATTTAAAACATCAAGCAGAACGTTTTGGTACTGAGGTGCGTTTTGGTTTGGTAACTTCTGTTGATTTAAGCGAAGAAGTAGGCGGAATTCATAAAGTAATCGTTGATGAATCTAAACACATAGAAGCAGAAACCATTATTATTTCTACAGGTGCAACTGCAAAATATTTAGGTTTAGAAAGTGAGCAACGTTTAATTGGCGGAGGAGTTTCGGCTTGTGCAACTTGTGATGGTTTTTTCTATAAAGGCCAAGATGTTGTAGTTGTTGGAGCAGGAGATACCGCAGCAGAAGAAGCAACGTATTTAGCAAATATTTGTAGTAAAGTTACTATTTTGGTTCGTAAAGATTATATGAGAGCATCAAAAGCAATGCAACATAGAGTTAATAAAACTGAAAATATTGAAGTTTTATACAACACAGAAGTTGATGAGGTTTTGGGTTCTAATGTTGTTGAAGGTGTAAGAGTAATTAATAACCAAACAAAAGAAAAACAAGATATTGCTGTAACTGGGCTTTTTATTGCTATTGGACATACACCAAATTCAGATTTATTTAAAGGTGTTTTAGAGATGGATGAAACAGGGTATTTAATTACCAAAGGCAAAACAACACATACAAATATGCCAGGTGTTTTTGCAGCTGGAGACATACAAGATAAAGAATACAGACAAGCTGTTACAGCTGCAGGTACAGGCTGCATGGCTGCTTTAGATGCAGAGCGTTATTTAGGTGCACTAAAATAAGAGCACAGTTGTATTTTATATTAAAAAAGAGATTGCTTTCGCAATCTCTTTTTTGTTCTGTTTGAAAAGTAATCTATAATGGATTTATGAATTAAGCCATAACAGATGCTTTTTTCGATTTTCGATATAAGAATTTATTAAAGATATTTCTTTTTCCAAAATTATTCATCGACTTTGCATTTACAAATTTTCCAAAAAGAATTTTACTCACACCAAAATACTCATAGGTGTTTCCATCAGTAAAAGTAACTTCTAACAACATACTTTTATGATGCCAATCAGATACTTGAAATTCCGTAATTGTAGTTTTATAAGCGTCTAAATTTGCTTCTTTAGTTTCAGGAGCAATACTTACTAAAAAATGATAACCATCAATAATTTCTGTACTTACTTCTTCGGCTTCAGCTTTCTTTTCTTCATCCTGAAATTTGTCAGGATGCCATTCTTTTACTAAACTTCTATACGTTTTCTTTAAATCTTTTAAGTCTATTTCTCCTTCTACGTTAAAGAGTTTTTTGTATTGTTTTATGCGCTTCATTACGTTGTTTTCAAATTGCGTGCAAAAGTATTGATATTAAATGGATTATGATGCAGAAAGTTTATCATTTTAAAATTGATGTTTTTTGCATTATTTTTAGAGATATTTGAATTAGTTTAATCCCAATTCTTTGCGTTCTTCAATATCAGCAACCCCATTTTTACTCCAATAAGCAGATTGTATCGTTTTGATTTTTACAGCTTTCGTAGTTAGTATTTTACCACGACTAGAAAAAGATTCTTCCCAACGTTCAATGGTATAAGGAAACGCTTTAGTTGCTATTATAGTTAATGTTCTTTGTAGGGTTGGATAATGAATTTTATATATAAGAAAATCCTCTTTTTCTGCTAAAGAGGCTATTGCTTCATAAGCTTTAAACTTTTTATGATGTAAACCCAAATACTCAAAAGAAGGAATTATTTGTAATTTTTCAACAGGTAAATTTTCTGGTGAAACTCGTAATTGATTCCAAATTTCATTTTCTAAAATAGCCTTTTTTAAGTTGATGTTTCGATCAGCATTACTTTCAAAATAAGAATAAAACTGAATTTGATAATCCTCTTTGTTATTTAGTTGAGCAAACGTATTTCCACACCATTCTTGAGCAGAAAAAGAAATTTTAATTGCTTTTTTGTTGATGTTAATAGGAGAGAAGGTACTCGTCATTAAAGAATATGGATAAATACCTGTTGTAAATTTTTTAGTACTATTTAATTTTAAAACAGGAATGTTATTTTTATTTTGATAATCTGCTTTTACTTGTTTTTTAGGTAAAAAATCTTCAGTTACAAAAATATTTACAGCAGTGCCTTCGTGAATTTCTCCATAACGCACTTGAGACAATTTATAGGATGTAATTTCTGCTTTTCCTGCATACCAATAATTGTTGAAATCAGAATGTTTTTTAAATTTCACAAAAGTGGTTGCTGTTTTAGTATCTTCTTTTTTTGGTTTCGGTGTTGTGCAAAAAAAGAACAAAAGGCTTAAAAATAAAGGGGCGTAGCTGTGTATCATTCGTTTCATTAATAAGGATGGTTCTAAAAAGAATTTAAAATACAAATTTACAATAATTACAAATTATTATTGGATTTTAGAATGTTAACAAAAGCAAAAAGGATATGTTATTTTTGTGTGAAATAAGTACATATTTATTAAAAATTTATTGCTGAATATAAAGTGTTTTAAAAATAGAAAATGAAATTAAAAACAAAGTTATATAAAGAACAACTAAAACAATGGCCAGAAAAGGGACATCATATAATGGTACAATTTGATGAAGATAAAGTTATTGTTTATCAGTCTTATAGGTCAGAAATTGGTCTTTTTGCGGCAGAAAATCAGTTTTTTGGAGGTGCTTTTAGTTTGCAAAGAATGACTTGGATAAAGCCAAATTTTCTGTGGATGATGTATAGAAATGGTTGGGGTACAAAAGAAGGTCAAGAAATTGTTTTGGCAATTCATTTAAAACGTGAAGCGTTTGAACGTTATTTAAATAAATCTGTGTATTCTAGTTATCAAGAGCAGATTTATGGAGATAGAGAAACGTGGAAAACTGCTGTAAAAAATTCAGATATTCGTTTGCAATGGGATCCAGATCATAATCCTTATGGAAATAAACTTGAAAGAAGAGCCATACAAATAGGAATTAGAAATCAAGAAATTAAAAGATTTGCTAAAGATGATATTTTAGAAGTCGAAGACATCTCGAGATTTGTTAAAGAACAACATCAATATGTTTTAAATAGACAATTAGACAAATTGTTGATACCAGAGGAAAAATCCTTTTTACCTAAAGATAAAACCACATCGTTGCATTTAAAGTTGAGTAGTATATAAAAATCCCAATCAAATTTTGATTGGGATTTTGTCTTTTTATGAATACAAGCTCTTAAATTTCTGTGGATTAAATTCGTGCATAATTTCATACACTTTTTCAAAAATATCTTCAGTTGATGGTTTCGAAAAATAATCGCCATCAGTTCCGTATGCAGGTCTGTGTGCTTTAGATGTTAAGGTAGCTGGTTTACTGTCTAAATATTGGTATCCGTTTTGATTTTCTAAAATTTCTTGTAAAATATAGGCAGAAGCACCGCCAGGAACATCTTCATCAATCACCAATAATTTGTTTGTTTTGGCTACACTTTTTACACAATCGTGTGTTAAATCGAAAGGTAGTAAACTTTGTGCATCAATAATTTCGATATCAATACCAACTTGTGCTAAATCTTTAGCAGACTCTTGTACCAAACGCAAAGTAGATCCATAAGAAACAATTGTAATATCTTTTCCTTCTTTTACAGTTTCTACAATGCCAATTGGTGTTTTAAAATCACCTAAATTTGTTGGTAATTCTTCTTTTAATCGATACCCGTTTAAGCATTCTATTACTAAAGCTGGATCATCTCCAGCCAACAAAGTATTGTAAAAACCAGCAGCTTTAGTCATATTTCTGGGTACTAAAACGTGAATTCCTCTCAAGTTATTAATAATTCCGCCCATAGGTGAACCTGCGTGCCAAATTCCTTCTAATCTATGGCCACGAGTTCTTATAATTAAAGGCGCTTTTTGTTTACCAAATGTTCGGTAACGTAGCGTAGCTAAATCATCACTCAAAATTTGAAGCGCATATAATAAATAGTCTAAATATTGTACTTCTGCAATTGGTCGTAAACCTCGCATTGCTAAACCAATTCCCTGGCCTATTATGGTAGCTTCTCTAATACCTGTATCTGAAATTCTAATAGCTCCATATTTTTCTTGTAAGCCTTCTAAACCTTGATTTACATCGCCAATATAACCTGCGTCTTCCCCGAAAATAACCACATCTTGATGTTTAGAAAGAATCGCGTCAAAATTATCTCGCATAATAACTCTGGCGTCAACCAGATTTTTATCTTGCGCGTAAGTTGGCTTTTTTTCTAAAATTTCTAAACTATTTAAATCAGTTTCACTTGTTAAATGCGTGGAATATTTATAATGGGCATCTTTTAATGCCGATTTTATAAAGTTTTGTAGCTCGATTTTTTCGCCAAAGTATTCGTCTTTAAGGTACCACAAACATTTTCTAGCAACAGATAAAACATCTTTTCTGGTGGGTTCTGTAATAGCTAATAAATCATTTTTGTATTTATTGATAAAAGGGCCATTTTCACTTTTCTTAGCTACACCATCTAATATTTCAGTAGCTATTAAAAGCTCTGATTTAATTTCGTTTAAATAAGCATTCCAAGCATTTCTTTTTGCATTTGTAACTTCTTTTTTTGCTTCTTTTTCTAAGATAATTAAATCCTCCTCACCATCAACAAAGCGTAAAATAGCTCCGGTTTCAGTTTCTAATTCAAAATCTAAAATCCACTCTCGCATTTTAGTAATACAATCGTGATTTTTTTCCCACTGCAAACGTTCTTTATCTTTATATCTTTCGTGAGAACCAGAGGTAGAATGCCCTTGAGGTTGTGTTAATTCTTTAACGTGAATTAAAACAGGCACGTGTTCTTCTCTCGCAATTTTTGCTGCTTTTTGATATACATCCATCAATTGCACATAATCCCAACCATTAATTACAAAAATTTCATACCCTTTGTTTTTATCATCTCTTTGAAATCCTTTTAAAATTTCAGAAATACTTTCTTTGGTTGTTTGGTGTTTTGCGTGAACAGATATTCCATATTCATCATCCCAAACACTCATTACCATTGGTACTTGTAAAACACCAGCAGCATTTATAGTTTCAAAAAATAAACCTTCGCTTGTACTTGCATTACCAATAGTACCCCAAGCCACTTCGTTTCCTTTGTTAGAAAAGTTGGTTTTATGTTGTACACTTTTTTCGTTTCTGTATATTTTAGAGGCCTGTGCTAAACCTAATAAACGAGGCATTTGCCCTGCAGTAGGTGAAATATCTGAACTAGAATTGTACTGTTTTGTTAAATCTTTCCAGCTTCCATTTTCGTGTAAGCTATGTGTTGCAAAATGCCCTCCCATTTGTCTTCCTGCAGACATAGGATCTTCTTTTATGTCTGTATGTGCATACAAGCCAGCGAAAAACTGCTGAGCAGTTAACGCACCAATAGCCATCATAAAGGTTTGATCTCTGTAGTAACCCGATCTAAAATCGCCTTTTTTAAAGGCTTTTGCCATAGCTAGCTGAGGTACTTCTTTTCCATCGCCAAAAATACCAAACTTTGCTTTACCAGTAAGTACTTCGCGCCTTCCTAATAAACTACATTCTCTGCTGATTTTAGCAGTTTTATAGTCGTTTAAAACTTCCTTTTTAAATTCATTAAAAGTAATTTCTTGAGCATTTACAGCAACTGTTTTTTGCAACATAGTTTAATGATTTTAGGTTTTGCAAAGATAGTTTTTTTAATCGATATTTAAAAATAACTCTGATACTTAAGAATATGTTAAAGATTTATCAATAAAAGCTTATTTTGTTGATAATTGTACAATAAAAAGGTTTTTGTTTGAATTTATAGAAATCCTCTTCTAAAGAAATTAAAAATAGAGCGAAGATTACCGGTAAACGTAAAACGAATTTTTTCTGCATACGCTTCCTGTCCTATTTCCCAGCCATTATTAGAATATAAAGGAAAGTAAACTTCAAAAATATTGTGCACAAAATTAAATCGAATTCCGTTATTGTACGCAAAATATACCGGTATGTTTTTGTTTTTTAAGAAGGCAACATCGTTATAAAACTCAACCCATCTCCATAAACCAAAACTCGAATTTAAAGACACCATATATTGGTTGGCAAATCTTGTGGGTAAAACAGATTTAAAACCACCTTCTGCAATGATGTATTGCTGACTAAAAATACCAGATTGTTCAGATCGTCCAAAATAATTGAGTTGAAATAAATAGTCATTTGCTCGATCTAGCCCAAAACTAAAATAATTCCCCGTTGATGAGTTGCTTAAAAAAGAACCAGCATAAAGTCTAAAATCTAGTTGTGTATCTGAGGTAGATAAAGATCTATATCTAATATCTGCAGCAACTTTAGAAAAGTTTTCGGCAACTTCTAAACTAAAATTATATCTAAATTCTTGAATAATATCAGGATCCATATAATTGTATTGTAAACTAAAAACATTATAATTATCTTCTGGGCTTTCTATTTGTCCGAACGGAATTTCTTTATTGATATGAAGTATTCGAGCACTTATAGACTCTTGTGTAGCATCTCTTAAGTCTTTTCGTTTAAAAATAAGATTTACAAACGGAACTAAAGACCTATAGGATAAATCTGGCGCATAATCAGATGTTCCACCAGCCACACCATATACTATTTTATAAATGTTGGTTTCTTCAAAATATTGATGATACAAAACAGAAAAATTACCAATTACAGAATTACTTTTTGTGGCGTAAGAAGGTGCTACAGAAAACTCTAAATTCCTTTTGATTAAAGGTTTGTTATGAATACTTACCCCAAAAATTAACCCGTTATAAAAATTATAAGCAAAATTTGGTTGATAAAATAGCTGGTTGTAATAGGGGTCTTGAATGTCTTTAATTAAGCTAAACTTTAAGGGCTTGTTAAAAATCTTATTTTTCAAACTTTTCCAGTTATCTAGAGTGTTTAGTTCTGGGTAAAAATTTTCGTAGTTTAAACTAACTTTATTAATATTTTTTCTTGGTATAGTAACAGTAGCAGTATCTTCTATACTAGTAATCCATTTTTTAAATTTTATTTCTTTATCCTTAAGACCATATAACAAAACAGGAGTTGTCATGTTTCTTTTATTTCTAATGGTAACAGATACACTATCTCCTTTTATTTTTAAATCATCAATAGTATGATCTATTTTTTTATTGGTAGTGATAAAATCATTAAAAAACCAATCTACTTCTTTATCTGTTTTCGATGCTAATAGTTTTTCAAAATCATGACTATCTACAATTTCTGTTTGATTACTTTGGTAAAAGTCCTTTATCGTGTTGTTTAAAATACGATCACCCAAAAAACCTTTTAAATATCTAAAAGCCAAGCCAGCTTTGTATTTATTGGCTATTTTTCTGTTAAAATTAGACAGCGAATCTGCAGATGTCGTTAAAGATTGGTCTAAAAACTTTCGTGATATAAATTGATAAACCAATGGATATTGATCATTAAAATTTGCCTTAGAAAAATTAAAACTCTTTAAAAACCAATTGCTTGAGAATTTACCTAGAAGTTTAGTGTCTGGATAAAATTCCTCAATATATTCAATCATTAAATAGTTTTGCAAACCATCTATGAGCCAATAATCTTTTCGCTTATTTAAAAGTAAGGTGTTTTCTATAAATTTTCGACTTAACGCTTTAAAGATGGTAATATCTGCTTTAAAGTTTTCTGAAAAAGGATGTAAAAAATCAGGAAGTTGGGTAAGTCCATACACGGGGTCTTTGCGCTGTGTAATTTTATCAATATATATTTCTTTGTGAGGATATTTACCCAAGTATTTCTCAAGAAAATTAAGATTTCTGCTTAAAATATTCACTTTAGATTTGTAATCTAATTCTTCTTCATCCCTAAAAACATCGGTGTAAACCGTTACTTTTTTTGTTTTGTAGGTTTTAGATTGTTTTGTTTTGTTGATGCTTAAAATAATATCTGTTGTTTTTCTACCAACTAAGTAATAATTGGTTGCTTTTTCTTTATCTGTTTTGTATTGATATAAGTTACTTTCTAAAACATACGGTTTAGGGATATCTATATCAATAATAAAATCAGAAGCTTTTTCATATAAATCATCTAAATTTAAATTGCTCATTAACTCCCAGCCTTTTTTGTAAACGGCTGGCGTTATGTACCAAAATCGCAAATGATAGCCTTCTTTGGTTTTGCCGTATCCTGTAAAAGAAGCGTTTGGTATTTTAACAGTATAGGTTAAAATTATTTTAGCACTATCGTTTTTTACTAATGGTTTTTGTAAGGTAACTTTTAAAATATCGGCTTTATCTTCTAACTCATTAAATGAAGTGTTTTCAAAATTTACAGTTAGGTTTTTTATGGTGGTTTCGCCTAATTCTTTCTTTTTAGCAAAATATAAATCCTTTCTATAATCTTTAATAAAACGTTTAGATAATCGTGTTTTTCGATCTTTAAAGCTATTGGGCCAATTGTGTAAATAGAGATGAGTTAGGGTAGTGTCTGCATCATTTATAAAGACAATTTCTTGCTTTATTAAAAGTTCATTGGTATCAACATCTAAAGCTGCTTTTATGTTTACCGTATTTTCTTGCGCGTTAAAAGCACAACAAAAAATGCAAATAAGAAGTGTTATGCTGAAGTTTTTCAATTTAATTTTTTACAAATTTTAGAGGCATATATGTATTTACGTTTAAGAAGTATACCTCATTAGAAAACGTACTTTTGTTAATTTAGTTTTGCAACTCTTATTTTAATATTCTTAGAAGTTTGGTTTCAATTTATATTTGGCATAAAATTTATTAAAGTGCTCAACTGCTTCATCAGCGGTATCAACAATTCTAAACAAATTTAAATCTTCCTCGCTAATATTACCTTCTTCAATAAGTGTATTTTTAATCCAATCTAACAAACCTGTCCAAAATTTCTTACCCATTAAAACAATAGGAAAACGACCAATTTTTTTAGTTTGAATTAAGGTAATGGCTTCAAAAAGTTCATCCATAGTGCCAAATCCTCCTGGCATTACTACAAAACCTTGCGAGTATTTTACGAACATTACTTTTCTTACAAAAAAGTAATCGAAATCTAAACTTTTACCTGAGTCTATCCAAGGGTTATCATGTTGTTCAAAAGGTAGCTCAATATTTAAACCCACAGAAAGACCTTTACCTCTGTTTGCGCCTTTATTACCAGCTTCCATAATTCCTGGGCCACCACCAGTAATTACGCCAAAACCACTTTGTGTTAATTTAAAGGCAACTTCTTCTGCTAATTTATAATAAGGGTGATCTGGTTTTGTGCGCGCAGAACCAAAAATAGATACACAAGGACCTATTTTACTTAGTTTTTCATAACCGTCAACAAATTCTGCCATTATTTTAAAAATAGCCCAAGAATCGTTGGTTTTTATTTCGTTCCAGGTTTTTGGTTGAAATTGTTCTTTTATTTTTCTATCGTCATTTGTCATAATAAATTTCTTTTACAAACTTTTCAAAAAGAAAAGCCGACTAATTTAAACCTTTTTCAAAATCTCTAAGGTATTTTTTAGAACAACTTTTAATTTAATTCTTTTTTTAAAAATTTAGCAGTATAGCTTTTTTTATGCAACGCTACCTCTTCGGGTGTTCCGGTAACTAAAATTTTTCCACCTTTTTTTCCGCCTTCCATGCCCACATCAATAATGTAATCTGCTAATTTGATGACATCTAAATTATGTTCTATAATTAAAACTGTATTCCCTTTGTCTGTTAACTTGTTTAAAACGTCCATTAAAACACGAATATCTTCAAAGTGCAAACCAGTTGTAGGTTCATCAAGAATATAAAATGTATTTCCTGTATCTCTTTTAGAGAGTTCAGCAGCTAATTTAATACGCTGTGCTTCACCTCCAGAAAGTGTGGTAGATTGCTGGCCAAGTGTAATATACCCTAAACCAACATCTTTAATTGTTTTTAGTTTTCTATGGATTTTAGGAATCATTTCAAAGAAATTCGTTGCATCTTCAATCGTCATATTTAAGATATCTGAAATCGATTTTCCTTTGTAACGAATTTCTAAAGTTTCTCTGTTAAAACGTTTGCCTTGGCAGGTTTCACATTCTACTTGTACATCTGGCAAAAAATTCATTTCTATAACGCGAACTCCTCCACCTTGGCACGTTTCGCAACGACCACCTTTTACATTAAAAGAAAAGCGTCCTGGCTTGTAGCCACGTATAGCGGCCTCTGGCGTTTTTGCAAATAAACTCCGAATTTCATCAAAAGTTTTGGTGTAAGTTGCTGGGTTAGAACGTGGAGTTCTACCAATAGGAGATTGATCGATGTCAATTACTTTGTCTACGTGCTCTAAACCTTCAATTTTTTTGTAAGGCATTGGTTTTTTTACACCTCTGTAAATATGAGCGTTTAAAATCGGATATAAAGTTTCGTTAATTAAGGTAGATTTTCCACTTCCAGAAACGCCGGTAACACATATCATTTTACCTAAAGGGAATTCAACTGACACATTTTTTAAATTATTTCCAGAAGCACCTTTTAATTTGATGGTTTTACCATTGCCTTCTCTACGTTTTTTAGGAACTTCAATTTTTTTTCTACCGGTTAAGTAATCTGTTGTTAAGGTGTTGTTTTTAATGATTTCATCATACGTTCCGATACTCACAATTTCTCCTCCATGTTTTCCAGCTCCAGGACCAATATCAAGAATATAATCTGCTTTTTTCATCATATCCTCATCATGTTCAACAACCAAAACAGAATTTCCCACATCTCTTAATTTTACTAAAGAATCGATTAATTTTTGGTTATCTCGTTGATGTAACCCAATACTTGGTTCATCTAAAATATATAAAACGCCAACTAATTGCGAACCAATTTGGGTTGCCAAACGAATTCTTTGTGCTTCGCCACCAGAAAGCGATTTCGATGTTCTGTCTAACGTTAAATAATCTAAACCAACATCTAATAAAAATTGAATTCGCGTTCTAATTTCTTTTACTATTTCTGATGCAATTGCAATTTGTTTTTTCGATAGATTTTTTTCGATAGTACTAAACCAAGAAGCCAATTCAGTAATATCCATTTGTACCAAATCACTGATGTTTTTATCTGTAATTTTAAAATGAAGTGCTTCTTTTTTTAAGCGTTTTCCTTGACAATTTTTACAAGATACTTCATCCATAAAGCCATTTGCCCAGCGTTTTATAGAAGTGCTTTCGGCATTTTTATATTGATTTTCTATAAAAGCAACAATGCCTTCAAAATCGATTTTGTAATTTCTGGTTACCCCAACGGTTTTAGATTCAATGGCAAAAGTTTCATTACCGCCATTTAAAATGATGTCTAAAGCATCTTTCGGGATATGCTGTATAGCATCTGTTAATTTAAATTGATAACGTTCTGCAATATTTTGGAGCTGTTTAAAAATCCAACTATTTTTTTGTTCGCCTAGAGGAGCAATTCCTCCATTTTTAATAGAAATAGTATTATCTGGAATTACTTTGTTTAAGTTGATTTCTTGTGTGATTCCTAATCCGTTACACGTAGAACAAGCACCTTTTGGGGAGTTAAAAGAAAAAGTGTTTGGTTCTGGGTTTGGGTAAGCAATTCCTGTTGTTGGGCACATTAACTCACGACTAAAATATCGAGGATTATTATCATCAATATCAATAATCATCATAATATTATTACCAGAATATAATGCTGTTTTTATGGTTTCTTCTAAACGTTTTTCTGAAGATTCGTTTATTAATAATCGGTCTATAACTACCTCAATATCGTGATTTTTATAACGATCTAAACGCATTCCTTTTTCGATTTCTCTGATTTCTCCATCAACTCGAACACGAACAAAACCTTGTTTAGATATTTGTTCAAACAATTCGCGATAATGTCCTTTTCTAGATTTAATTAAAGGGGCTAAAATGGCTACTTTTTTGTTGTCGAAATCTTTTAAAATCAATTGTCTGATTTGCTCATCAGAATAACTCACCATTTGCTCGCCAGTATTATAGGAATAGGCATCTGCTGCTCTTGCAAAAAGCAATCTTAAAAAATCGTAAATTTCGGTAATGGTTCCTACTGTAGATCGAGGACTTTTATTTGTGGTTTTTTGCTCAATAGAAATTACTGGCGAAAGGCCATCAATTTTATCGACATCAGGTCTTTCTAAACCGCCAAGAAACTGACGCGCATAGGCCGAAAACGTTTCTATATAACGTCTTTGTCCTTCTGCGTAAATAGTATCAAAAGCTAAAGATGACTTTCCGCTTCCGCTTAAACCAGTAATTACAACCAGCTTTTCGCGAGGAATTTTAACATCAATATTTTTTAAATTATGGGCTCTTGCTCCGTAAACTTCTATATATTCTTGGTCTTTCAAAAAAAGGTGATTTTTGCAAAAACGCAAAGTTAATCAATACAAATCATTTTTAATCGAAATGTAAATAACAAATAGCAAGATATTGTTATCTTGCATCTTAAATGCAGAACAAAAAAATTATACATACAATTCGCCATTTTTTCGAAAGGCACGGCTTCGGATTTTTTCAAAGACTAGCAGATCGATTAGGTATGCGCGCCAAAAATGTGCGCATTTATTTTATTTATGTCACTTTTTTTACGGTTGGGTTGTCTTTTGGTTTTTACTTAACTTTTGCCTTTTTAATGAAATTAAAAGATTTAGTTTATACCAAAAGAAGTTCGGTTTTTGATTTATAATTACATGAAAATTTTAGACTCTAAAATCAACAAAATAATACTCTTGGTTACCTCAATTTTGGCAACTGGTACTTTGGGGTATATGTTACTTTCTCATTATACTTTTGTAGATGCATTATATATGACCGTAATTACCGTAACTACAGTTGGTTTTGGTGAGGTAAAACCTTTTACACCCGCAGAAAAAGTATTTACAATTTTTTTGATTTTAACAAGTATTACTATTTTTGGTTATGCAGTTTCAGCATTTTCAGAGTATTTAGTTAGTGGGCAATTTTTCGAACATTTTAAAAACAAACGGGTGGTAAAACAAATAGCAAATTTAGAAGGTCATACCATAGTTTGTGGTTATGGGAGAAATGGAAAGCAGGCCATTGTAAAACTAGGAAATTACAATAAAGATTTTGTGGTTGTTGAGAAAAACAAAGAAATGATAGCCTTATTAGATGAGCAGGGTTTATTAAATATCGAAGGCGACGCCACGTTAGATGAAACTTTGATAAGTGCCGGCATAACCAAGGCGAGTTCTTTAATTGCTGCTTTACCTTCTGATGCTAATAATTTATTTATTGTGTTAACAGCTAGCCAGTTAAATAAAAATTGTAGAATTATTAGTAGAGCTTCTAACGAGTCTTCATACAGTAAATTAAAGATAGCTGGAGCAGATAACGTAATTATGCCAGATAAGTTAGGTGGAAACCATATGGCTTCTTTGGTTACCACTCCAGATGTTATTGAATTTGTGGATAGACTTACTATTGAGGGCGAAACCACCGCAAATTTAGAGGAGATTGCAGTAGATGATTTGCCAATAAAATACTTAGGAAAAACAATTTTAGACCTCGATCTAAGAAGGCAAACGGGTTGCACTGTTATTGGATTTAGAAATCCGGATAAAGATTATGTTATTAATCCAGAAGCATCTACACCTTTAGCACAAGGAGCGCATTTAATTGTGTTGGGTAGACCAGGCCAAATTATAAAACTAAGAGAGTTATTTTAGAATGATAAAAGTAATAATTACAGGAAGCAATGGTTTGTTGGGGCAATCCTTATTAGCTTTATTGCTAAAAGAGAAAGAGAAATATCAAGTTTTTGGGTTTTCAAGAGGAGAAAATAGAAGTGGTAGAGCTGATTTCTCTTATATTTCTATCGATTTAACTAAAGAAGAAAATCTTAAAAAAACGATTCGAGAAGTTCGGCCAAATTTCATTATCAATACAGCAGCTATGACTTTAGTTGATGATTGTGAAAACAATAAAGAAGCTTGCGATCTTTTAAATATTGATGTTGTACAATGGTTAGCTGAAGTTTCTGAAGAAATCAATGCACACCTTATTCATTTATCTACAGATTTTATTTTTGATGGAGAAAAAGGATATTATAAAGAAACTGATATTCCAAATCCTTTAAGTTATTATGGATTATCTAAAGTAAAATCAGAACAAGTTTTGCTTAATTCGAATATAGAGTACACGATTCTTAGAACCATTTTGGTTTTTGGAAAAGTCTTTTCAATGAGTAGAAGTAATATTGTGCTTTGGGTTAAAGGTATGTTAGAGCAAGGCAAAGAAATTACCATTGTAAATGATCAGTTTAGGATGCCTACTTATGTTGATGATTTAGCTATGGCTTGTAAAATTGTGATAGACAAAAAAGCGACAGGAATTTATCATATTTCATCAAACACGTTATTGAGTGTTTTCGAAATTGCCCAAGAAGTTGCAACTGTTTTTCAGTTAGATAAAAGTTTGATAAAACCAATTTCTTCATCAACATTAAATCAAACGGCAAAACGACCACCAAAAACAGGTTTCGATCTATCAAAAACGAATAAAGGATTAGATTTTTATCCGAAATCATTTAAAGAAGATTTGGTTAGGTTTAAAGAAACATTAAACGAAAATTGACTTTTAACTGTTAAAAGTTGTTAAAAGAGCATTTTTTTAAGATATTGCACGTCAGTAAATTCAAAACTAACAATACAATAATTATGAAGAAAAAACTTCTTTCACTGCTTTTATTAGCCATTCCAATGTTAACATTTGCACAAGAAAAAGGATTAGACCAACAGATTGATGAGGCATTTGGTAATGCTACAGGATGGTTTGTTGATATTATTTTTTATCAAATTCCGTTTACAGATACAATAAGTATTTATTGGGTGTTGTTTCCTTTGATTTTAGGGGCGATCTACTTTACATTTTATTTCAATTTTATCAATTTTAGAGGTTTTATTACTTCGATTAATATTGTAAGAGGAAAATATGATGGTTTAGAAGGCAAAGGAACAGGGAAGGCTATTGAAGTTTCTAGCAATGTTTCTACAACGGATGAAGGGGATAATCCTGATACAATTAGAGTAGAAGGTCATGATGGAGAAGTTTCGCATTTTCAAGCTTTAACTGCAGCATTATCTGCTACAGTTGGTTTAGGTAATATTGCGGGTGTTGCAATTGCAGTATCTATTGGTGGTGCAGGTGCAACCTTTTGGATGATAGTAGCGGGTTTTCTTGGCATGGCATCAAAGTTTGTTGAATGTACTTTGGGTGTAAAATATAGAGATATCGAAGCAGACGGAACTGTTTATGGCGGGCCAATGTATTATCTTACAAAAGGATTAAAAAATAAAACTTTAGGAAAAATATTAGCTGTTTTATTTGCAATTTTCGTTATCGGAGGTTCTTTTGGTGGTGGAAATATGTTTCAAGTAAATCAAGCTTTTCAATTAGTCGAAAATATAACAGGAGGAGAACAATCTTTCTTACATGGTTATGGTTGGGCATTTGGTCTGGTTATGGCAGTTTTAGTAGGAATTGTAATTATTGGAGGTATTAAAAAAATTGCAAAAGTAACAGACAAAATTGTTCCTTTTATGGTGGCTATTTATGTAGCAGCATCTTTGTATGTAATTTTCTATAATTATGATATGATAGGCGATGCTTTTATACAAATATTTAATGGAGCTTTCAGTCCAGATGGTATTGCAGGTGGTGCAGTTGGTGTTTTAGTACAAGGATTTAGAAGAGCAGCTTTCTCTAACGAAGCGGGTATTGGTTCTGCTTCTATTGCGCACTCAGCAGTAAAAACGAAATATGCAGCAAGTGAAGGTATGGTGGCTTTATTAGAGCCGTTTATAGACACAGTTGTAGTTTGTACAATGACAGCTTTGGTATTAATTATTACAGGAAATGTTACTGCAGAAAATGCATCTTTAAATGATGCACAAGCTATATTATTAACTTCAGGAGCATTCGAATCTGCGATTTCTTGGTTTCCTTATGTGTTAACAGTAGCAGTGGTTTTATTTGCATTTAGTTCGATGATTTCTTGGTCTTATTATGGATTTCAAGGGTGGGTATATTTATTTGGAAGATCTAAAAAAATGGAATATACTTATAAAATAATCTTTTGTGTGTTTGTAGTTATTGGAGCGGCAGCAAGTTTGGGTTCTGTAATTGGTTTCTCAGATGCAATGGTATTTGCAATGATGGTGCCTAATATGGTTGGTTTAATCATCTTAGCGCCAAAAGTTAAAGAAGAATTAAAGAAATACAAGAATGCCATTAAAGGTATTAAAGCAGAGGCATAAATTCATAAAATGAAAATATTTAAATCCCATTTCTGGTATACTAAAAACCAAAGAAATGGGATTTTTTTGTTAGTGCTACTTATTGTGCTTCTTCAAGGTTTTATTTTTACTGATGTCTTTTCTAAAGATGAAATTATCAATACAAACAGTAAAGATTTACTAGCTTTTCAATATCAAATTGATAGTTTAAAGTTCCTTGAAATTGAAAAGAGGAAACCTAAAATCTATCCTTTTAATCCAAATTATATTACAGATTATAAAGGAGAACAATTAGGACTATCTTTAAAAGAGATTGATAGATTACTTGCGTTTAGAAAAACAAATAAATTTATCAATTCAAAAGAGGAGTTTCAAAAAGTAACTAAAGTTTCAGATTCTTTATTGAATAAAATTTCATCTCATTTTAAGTTTCCAAATTGGGTGGTTAAAAGAAATAAAAATCACTTAAAACCCAATTCTGGTTTCATTTCGAGCGAAGTCGAGAAATCTCATAACTACAATAAATCAAAACACAAATTAACAACAACAGATATCAACAAAGCGACAGCAGAAGATTTAAAAACTATTAGTGGAATTGGGTCAGCATTTTCTGAACGGATTATTAAGTATCGTTCTAAATTACAAGGTTTTTCTTTCTCAAATCAATTGTATGAAGTTTGGGGTTTAGAAAAAGAAGTGGCAGATAAAGTCTTAGCTGTTTTTAAAATCGATAAAAAACCAACCATAAAAAAACTAAACGTAAACACTGTAGAATTCAAACAGTTATTAAAAAATCCATATATCGATTACAACCTTTGTAAAAATATTTTTAATTATAGAGATGAAGTTGCAGAGCTTCAAGACATCTCTGAATTAAAAAATATCAAAGATTTTCCTGTAGAGTTGTATGATAGAATAGTCTTATATTTGCTGGCTGAATAAACAAACAAATTTCTAGCCTAATGAACAGTATGTATTTCACTGAAGAACACGAAGCTTTTCGTGCAAGTTTCAAAGAATTTTTGCAGAAAGAAGTCGTTCCACATATTGATAAGTGGGAAAAAATGGGGTCTATCGAACGTTTCATCTGGAAAAAATTTGGAGAAATGGGATACTTTGGTTTATCTACACCGGAAGAATATGGAGGAATGGATCTAGATTTATTCTATACAATTATCTTCTTAGAAGAAATGCAAAAAATCAATTCAGGCGGTTTTGCAGCGGCAATGTGGGCGCACGAATATTTGGCAATGACACATTTAAATAAAGAAGGGAATCATCAACAAAAACAAAAATATTTAGTGCCAAGTGTAGCCGGTGATATGATTGGTTGTTTATGTATTACAGAACCTTTTGGAGGAAGTGATGTTGCAGGAATGCGCTCAACAGCGATCAAACAAGGCGATACATATATTTTGAATGGTTCAAAAACCTTTATAACAAACGGAGTGTATTCAGACTATTTAATAGTCGCAGCAAAAACAGATCCTTCAGATAAATACAAAGGGATTAGCATTTTTATAGTAGATAGAAGTGCGAAAGGAGTATCAGCAACTAAGTTAGATAAATTGGGTTGGAGAGCTTCAGATACAGGAGAAATTGCTTTCGATAATGTAGAAATTCCTGTAGAAAATTTGTTAGGAGAAGAGGGTAAAGGCTTTCCGTATATAATGCAACACTTTGCTTTAGAGCGTTTGTTAATGGGTGTAAATGCACACGCAAGAGCCGAATTTGCAGTAGATTACGCTATTAAATATATGGAAGAAAGAGTTGCTTTTGGTAAATCTTTAGACAAATTTCAAGTCTTAAGACATAAAATTGCAGAGATGGCAAGTAGAGTAGATATGTGCAGAGAGTATAACTATTCAATTACAAAACGTTTAAATGACGGACAATATGTGGTAAAAGAAGCAAGTATGTCTAAGTTGTTATCTACAAAAATGGCAGATGAGGTAATTTATGACGCACTTCAATTATTAGGAGGCTATGGTTATATGGAAGAATATCCGATGGCACGTTTATTAAGAGATAGTAGGTTAGGTCCAATTGGTGGAGGAACTTCTGAAATCTTAAAAGAGATTATCGCAAAAATGGTAATTGACGGCAAAGAATACAAGCCCGCCACATAAAATTCCTGCAAGGTTTTTAAAACCTTGTAGGTATTGAAATCAAGTTAAATTTTTATTGCATACTGCTAGCCAATTACTGAGAATTAAATGCTGAAGAACTGCGAATTGCTTTGGGCGTTCCCTAAAGGTCGGGCTTTCGCTACTCGCTTTTTTTGCGAAAAGCAAAAAAGAGCTCAAACAAGCCGCTCAATCCCTAACGCAGCCTACTTAAAAATTAATTCAATTAAAAATTTGTAATTCACAATTAATAATTACATTTGCAGTCCAAAAAATAAATCAAATAGTTTAAGACTATTAAAAATATAAAGATACGATGAAGGGAGGTGCCAACTTATGTTAATTATACCAATTAAAGAAGGAGAAAACATTGATAGAGCTTTAAAACGTTACAAAAGAAAATTTGATCGTACAAAAACGATGAAAAACTTACGTGCAAGAAAGAACTTTACAAAGCCTTCAGTAGCAAATAGAGCTCAAAGAATCAAAGCGTCTTACGTTCAACGATTAAGAACAAAAGAAGAAGTAGGTTAGTGAAACTCAGTTTTTACAAGTCTAAAAGACGAAGTAAAAAGTGTAAGTTGAACTAATCCTGATGAAAATCAGGATCTAATTCTAAAGCATAAAACTCGTATCAATTTGTTTGATACGAGTTTTTTTTATTTTACAAGTCTAAAAGATGAAGTAAAAAGTGTAAGTTGAACTAATCCTTATAAAAATCAGTATCTAATTCTAAAGCATAAACTCGTATCAATTTGTTTGATGCGAGTTTTTTTTATTTTACAAGTCTAAAAGATAAAGTAAAAAGTGTAAGTTGAACTAATCCTGATGAAAATCAGGAGCTATAGTTTTAAATATATAACTCATATCAATTAATCGATATGAGTTTTTTTATGTCTAATTTTTTGTAGATTTACGAAGGTCAATAAAATAAATAATTAAACTGTGATAGCATCTTTTTTAGAATACTTATCCTTAGAAAAAAAATATTCTGCTCATACAATTAAGGCCTACAAAAGCGATTTAATTTCGTTCAGAGATTTTATGGTTACAGAATTTAGTGAAGAAGATTTATCAAAAATAAATTACAATCAAATAAGAAGCTGGATTGTTTCTTTGGTAGATTTAAAAGTGTCTAATAGATCAATCAATAGAAAAGTAAGTTCATTAAAATCATTCTACAAGTTTTTGCAGAAAACACATCAAATTACAGGAAACCCATTATCAAAACACAAAGCATTAAAAGTTGAAAGGAAAATTCAAGTTCCTTTTAACGTAAAAGAAATAAATAAAGTTATTGATTTAGTAAGTGATGAAGATGATTTTACATCCGTTAGAAATAAATTAATTGTAGAATTATTTTATTCAACAGGTATTAGAAGAGCCGAATTGATAAATATCAAAGAAAAAGATGTGAGTTTATCAAATAAAACAATTAAAGTACTTGGTAAAAGAAACAAAGAACGATTTGCTCCTTTGTTAAATACTGTAATTTACACACTAAAACAATATTTAAAACTAAAGGAAGAATTTTCTATTGGCAGAGAAGAACTTTTTATCACAGAAAAAGGAAATAAAATATATGAAACTCTTGTTTACAGAATTATAAATTCATACTTTAGTCAAGTCTCTACAAAAGAGAAAAAAAGCCCTCACATTTTAAGACACTCTTTTGCGACACATCTTTTAAATGAAGGGGCAGATTTAAATTCAGTTAAAGAATTGTTAGGGCATTCATCTTTAGCTTCAACACAAGTCTACACCCATAATAGTCTAGACGCCATTAAAAAAGTGTATAACCAAGCTCACCCTAGGAGCAATAAACAAGAATGAAGTATGAAAGTATTCACGCAATCGGTAAATTTTAATGCAGACAAAGAATTAATTAAATTTGCAGAAGAAAAAGTATCAACACTAACTAAATTCCATGATAAGATAGTAGATGCTGAAGTTTTTTTAAAAGTTCAAAAGACAAGTGATAAAGAAAATAAAATCACTGAGGTAAAAATTAATATACCAGGAAAAGAATTAATAGTAAAAAGAGAAACTAAAACCTTTGAGGAAGGTCTTAGTGCAGCGGTAGATAATTTAAAAAGACAACTAAAAAGAACAAAAGAAAAGCACAGAGATTCACTAATTTCATAAAAAGATAAAAAAAAGTAAAAAAAAAATTATAAAATGTTTTAGAATATAAAAAAACTTTATACATTTGCAATCCGTTAGAAATAGCGGATTGTTTTTTGTAAAAAAAAGCCGATGTAGCTCAGCTGGCTAGAGCAGCTGATTTGTAATCAGCAGGTCGTGGGTTCGAGTCCCTCCATCGGCTCAAAAACAATAAAAAAGTTCATTAAAATAGTAAATTAGAGGGGAGATACTCAAGCGGCCAACGAGGACGGACTGTAACTCCGTTGACTACGTCTTCGCAGGTTCGAATCCTGCTCTCCCCACAATTTATATTTTGCGAAAGTAGCTCAGTTGGTAGAGCGTCAGCCTTCCAAGCTGAATGTCGCCGGTTCGAACCCGGTCTTTCGCTCAAAAGAGTCCAACAAAGCCGGTGTAGCTCAGTTGGTAGAGCGCATCCTTGGTAGGGATGAGGTCACGGGTTCAAATCCCGTCATTGGCTCAAATTTAAAAAGTATTATTACACACTAGATATATTTAAACTAAAGAATTAAAAATCAATAATTATGGCAAAAGGAACTTTTGACCGTTCGAAACCTCACTTAAACATTGGTACTATCGGACACGTAGATCACGGTAAAACAACTTTAACTGCGGCTATTACTAAAGTATTAGCTGATGCAGGATTCTCTGAAGCTAGATCTTTTGATCAGATTGATAATGCACCA
>TARA_R110002126_G_scaffold142037_3_pt1 | contig 32412 bp, 31 predicted proteins | sample TARA_R110002126 | Tara Oceans TARA_R110002126 (sample SAMEA4397536) | marine metagenome | biome: Polar Biome; feature: [DCM] deep chlorophyll maximum layer (ENVO:01000326); material: water (ENVO:00002006), including particulate matter (ENVO:01000060) such as... | depth 30 m | reverse complement strand
CGTTTGTATGCAGATACTCAAGATGAAAATATTTTATATGTTTTAAATGTGCGTTATCATAAATCTACTGATGGTGGAAAAACCTATAAAACATACAATGCACCTCATGGAGATCATCACGATTTATGGATTGCTCCAGAAGACAACCAAAGAATGATTATTGGTGATGATGGAGGAGCACAAATTTCGTTTGACGCTGGTGAAAACTGGAGTACCTATATGAATCAACCAACATCACAATTTTATAGAGTTACTACAGACAATCATTTTCCGTATCGAATTTTAGCTGCACAACAAGACAATTCGACCGTAAGAATTTCGCATAGAAATGATGGGCGTTTTATTACAGAATCTGATTGGGGATCTACAGCTGGTGGAGAAAGTGCACATATTGCAGTAGACCCTTTAAATAATGATATTGTTTATGGAGGAAGTTATGGAGGTCTATTAACGAGACGAAACCATAAAACTGGAGAAACTCGTGCTGTAAATGTATGGCCAGACGATCCTATGGGGCATGGAGCCGAAGATTTTAAGTATCGTTTTCAATGGAACTTCCCAATTTTCTTTTCACCTAATAACAAAAATAGATTGTATGCGGCTTCTAATCATTTACATATTACAGAAAATGAGGGGCAGTCTTGGAAATTAATTAGTCCTGATTTAACAAGAAATGATCCTGCAACATTAAAATCTTCTGGAGGACCAATTACACAAGATAATACTGGTGTAGAATATTATGGTACAATTTTCGCAGCTACAGAATCTGCTTACGAACCTGGTTTAATTTACACAGGTTCTGATGATGGTTTAGTACACGTTTCTAAAAATAATGGCGAAACTTGGGACAACATCACCCCTAAAAAAATGCCAGAATGGATGATGATTAACTGTATTGAAGTAGATCCTTTTACAAAAGGTGGGGCTTATATTGTGGGTACAAAATACAAGACTGGAGATTATGAACCTTACATCTACAAAACCGAAAACTATGGGAAATCTTGGAAACAGATTACTAACGGAATTGCTGATGAAGATTTTACAAGAGCGTTAAGAGCAGACCCAAAACGTAAAGGTTTATTGTATGCTGGCACAGAAAGAGGAATGTATATTTCTTTTGATGATGGTGAAAACTGGCAATCTTTTAAACAAAATTTACCAATTGTACCCGTTACAGATTTGGCGATTAAAGATGATAATTTAATTGCTGCTACTCAAGGAAGATCACTTTGGATTATTGACGATTTAACACCTTTACATCAACTGAATTCATCAACATTAAAAGAAGATGTGGTTTTGTACAAACCAAAAGATGCATATAATTTATCTGGTGGACGCGGAAGAACTTCTAGAACTGCGGGTACAAATCATTCAGGAGGGGTAAATATGTATTATTACATTAAAAAACTGAATGAAAAAGATACGATTGCCATATCTGTTTTTGATACTAATGACAACTTGATAAAAACATTTTCTACAAAACCAAATAAAGAAAAAAAGGAAGAAACATTAAAAGTAGCAGAAGGCAATAATATTTTTAATTGGAATATGATGTATGATGGAGCAGAATCTGTTAAAGGGATGATTTTATGGTGGGCTTCATTAGCTGGTCCAATGGCTTTGCCTGGCACTTATAAAGCTGAGTTACGTGTTAATGATGTAAAACAATCTAAGAACTTTTCGATTTTAAGAAACCCAATGTCTGAGGCTACAGAAAGCGATATGAAAGCGCAGTTCGACTTTATTAATGACATCAATACTAAGATGACAGAAATACATAAAGCTTTAAAGAATGTAAGTAAAGTTAAAAGCCAAGTGAGTTTGTTAAAAAAATCAATTAAAGACAACGAAAAGTATAAATCTTTGATTGAGTTTGCAGATAAACTTGTAAAAGATATGACTGTGATTGAAGAAACGCTCTACCAAACAAAATCGAAAAGTGGTCAAGATCCTTTAAACTTTCCTATTCGTTTAAACAACAAATTAGCGCACTTAAACTCACTAACGAGAACAGGCAATTACGCACCAACTCAACAAGCTATCGATTTTAAAAATGAGATTACAAAAGAGATTGATGTTGAATTGGCTAAACTTTATGTGCTTTTTAATAAAAACGTAAAAGAATTAAATCTAAAAGTAAAAGAAAGTACCATTGATTTGATTCAGCTAGATTGATGATTATCAAATATCATAACTAAAAAAAGCGACTTAAACGTCGCTTTTTTTAGTTGTATTTATTCGTCCAATTTTTATTTATCGCTTTTCTAACTTTATGAAAAACTCTAAAAAATATAGCAAAACTGACCGCTTGAAATAAAATCATTCGCCAATCGAAAACAATATTTAAAAAGAAATTACCGATATACTGACCTATTGCAAACATCCCAAAAAGTATAGGAATGTATATCAACATATATTTACCTAAAGGCAGGGAGTTTATCAACTCAGTTTCTTCACTTACATTTTTATTTAACTTATTGTTTATTTTTTTAAAATCCACTATTTCATATTCTTATTCGTCATATACATTCCGTAAACAAAACTTAAAAATACTTTGTACGACCAAAACTGAATCCATTTGCCATTTATGAAATTGGTTTCAGCTACTTTTGCAAAATCGCCTGCAAAAATTTCTCGCCAACTGTTCATTAATAATGATATAATAGTTACAAAAACAAAAAATGGGATGGCAATTTTAAGTGTATTCTGCCAAAATTCTTTTAATTTTATTTTCTCTGAAAAAGACATATTTTATTTCGTTTATATACTCTAATTAATTCACATAGTAAGGAGAAATCATCACATAGACAATAACACCAGTTACCGCTACATATAACCAAATAGGAAATGTTTTTTTAGCGATTTTTTTGTGTCCTTCAAAATCGGTTAATTTTGCTTTCATATAGGTTAACAAAACAAAAGGAATTACAATTACTGATAAAACAATATGTGTGATTAATATAAAATAATAGACATATCTAATCAATCCTTCTCCTCCAAAACTTGTGGAGTCAGATGTCATATGATAAGCAATATACATCAACAAAAAAACTAATGAACACGCAATGGCGGTAGTGTTTAATTGTTCGTGTAATTTCCTATTTCCTTTTTTTATAGCGATTACTGCCGCTACTAACAAAACTGCTGTTAACCCGTTAATAGAAGCATAAATTGGTGGTAAAAAAGTAAGCGGTTCTACATCAAAACCCAACTTTCTTAAATTAACACCAAACAAAGCTGCTACAGCTAAAGGAATAATAATAGATAACGCAGTAATAATTTTTTTATATTTTTTTTCTTGTGCTGTATTAATTTCAGTATTACTCATTTAATAATAATTTAATGTCTTCTTTTAATTCTGTTATTTGGTCTGGAAAGCCATTATCTTCAATAGCATTATAATATATAAGCGGATTGCCATTACCATCTTTTCTGGAGCGCAAATACCCTTCTTTATCTACTAATGCAAAATATCCAGAATGCTCAAAGCCACCATGTGCTTCATCTCCTTTACCTGCATACAGACTAAAACCTCTTTTAGCGATATCGTAAACAAAATCTTCTGTTCTACCAGTTAGTAAGTGCCAATTTTTATGTGTAATACCTTTATTTTTAGCATATTCTTTTAGCGTGTCAGGAGTATCAATCTCTGGAGTTATTGAAATAGATGCAATACCAAATTCTGGATTCCCAAAGAAAGCATCTTGCAGCAAAAGCATTTTGTTCGTCATTATTGGACAAATTGAAGGACACGTCGTAAAAAAGAATTCAACAACATAAACCTTACCCAAATAACTATTGTTGGTAATCGTTTTTCCCTCTTGATCAATAAAACTAAATTCGGGCACTTTTCTTTTTTCTGCCAATACATCTGAAGTTTTAAGGTAAACTAAGCCAGTATCTGCAAAACGATTTACGACTTTTGGAACGGTGTAAATACCAAATAGTAATATGATAAACGCAATACCTATATAAGAATATTTTTTGCTCATAATCCTACTTCTTTTCGATCTGCTTTGTTCTTATTTTTATCTTTAAACGCAGCATAATATTCATAATACAACACTTTTAAATCGTCTTTTAGCTTACCATTTAACTCTGCAACAGAGTTTAAATTATAACCATAGAGTTTTTTATTGGTTTTATCATCCTTTAACCTACCTCTTAAACTTAAATTTTTGTCGATTAAAAATGCCTTAGTTGATGTTAAATTGATAAGCGGCTCGTTATACACAAAACTCTGATAAAACGCTTCAATCTCTGCAGGAGTACTTGATACGAATTTCCATTTTTGCATATCTGTAAAAGCACCTATTTGCTCTTTTAGATTCTGTACTTCAGCATCCTTATCTTTTGGATAAACCGCGATAATTTGAAACTTTTTATAATCTAAAAACTTCTTGTAAATTTTTTCATTTAAATTCAGTAAGCCAGATTTTATAGCTTCTACATCGTTCCCTAAAAAACAAACGATAGATACAGACTCTTTTAATTGAACACTTTTTGTTGAATCAATTTCCACAACATCAATTACATTTTGTGTTAAAACAGGAAGTTTTTTAAAATTATTTTCTCCTGTAGATAGGATTAAAAAACAGATTAAAGGAAATATAAAAAGTAAAAATAATACAGCTCTTTTTTTTGTGAAAAACTTCATATATCAAAAAATTATTTTAAAATAAAAATAGTTTAGGTATAAAAAAAGGTGGTTAAAACCACCTTATTATTTTTATTACCATTTTACCAGTGGTGCTAGTGTATCGTATAAGTAGCCCCCTTCTATTAAAAGTAGCGTGACTAGATAACAAATCAGGAAAATAGCTGTCCAAACTACAGCACGTCTAAACCATTTTTTTTCACCTTCCATGTGCATAAATGCCCAAGTAATTCCATAAGCCTTAGCCAATGTTAGTATGATAAAAATCCAGTTTAAAGGACTTGTACCTAAAAAATTTGTTAGATGAAGTACTGCTGGTTTAACAATACCTAAAGCTACCTCAACGATTGTTATTGCTGATAAAATCCAAAATACATTCCAGATTCTTTTTGTATTTGATTCGTGTGCGTGTGCCATTTTTAGTTCTAATTTTAGGTTTCCTGCTTTTGCTGGAATGACAATTTTATTTTAAACTATACAGATGTTATTATACTAAATAGAAGAATGTGAATACAAATACCCAAACTAAATCTACAAAGTGCCAATACAACCCTACTTTTTCTACCATTTCGTAATGTCCTCTTTTCTCATACGTTCCTAAGATAACATTGAAGAAAATAATAATGTTTATTACGATTCCTGAGAAAACGTGAAAACCGTGAAAACCTGTAATAAAGAAGAAGAAATCTGCAAAAATGGTATTACCGTACTCGTTTGCTCTTAGATCGGCTCCGTTAACTACCATTTTTCCTTTTGCCAATTCTTCAGCACCCTTCTCTCTAGATAAAATTATTTTTTGTTTTTTATCCATATCAATCTTTTCACTTCTTATTTGTATTGCAGGATTAGCCTGATAAGAAGCCATAACTTGCGCAACAGAATATTCAGTTACTGCATCACCACTTTCCCACCAAAGTCCGTTTTTACGAGTATGTGTTTCTTTAACATCCATTCTATCACCTACAACAAAATCTGATAATGCTATTTGCTTGTAAAGCACGTCACCCTCATCGTTCAGCATTTTAGCACCATTTTCATCGAGCTTGGCTGCAGTAAATTGTAATACTTTACCATCTGTAGTTTTAACAGCTCCATAAGAACCTTTGATAAATGTTTTCCATTCCCAAGCTTGAGAACCTACGAAAATTAAACCTCCAATAATAGTAGCAAACATATACCAAGCTACTTTATTTTTTTGCATTTTATGACCCGCATCTACAGCCAATACCATAGTTACAGAAGAAAATATTAATACAAATGTCATGAAAGCAACATAGTACATTGGAAATTCTCCATGAATAAAAGGGATGTGAGTAAACACCTCATCTGCAATTGGCCAAGAATCTATAAACTTAAAACGAGTTAAACCGTAAGCTGCTAAAAATCCTGAAAAAGTTAATGCATCAGAAAGGATAAAAAACCACATCATCATTTTACCATAGCTTGCGCCAAATGGTCTTACTCCTCCACCATCCCAAGTGTTCTTTCCGTCTGAAGGTATAGCAATATTTGCTTCCATAAATAATTTTTATTAAATCTTAAACGTTTGTCAAAAATAACTATTTTCTATCACTTAATAAAAGAGAAAAAGAAAAATAGATAAATCCATAATATATCCACAAAATGCCAGAAAATTGAGCCTAACTCAAAGCCAAGCATATCATCTGGTTTGTATTTGTATTTAAAATGATTATAAATAACAACAAAAAGCACAATAACACCTGCTAACAGGTGTAAAACGTGCAAAAAGGTAATACCAATTATAAATGATGTTGATACTGTACTTTCTGGTCCTGTAAAAAATAATCCTATACTTTTTAGTTGGTTAAAACCAACATATTGTTGCCAAATAAAACCCAAGCCCAAACCTAAGGTTGCCACTAACAAAATTAATGATAGTTGCCTTTTATCTTTCTTTAAAAATCGTTGTGATAAAAATAATGTTATGCTACTCGCTACAATTAAAAAAGTACTTACATAAAATGCCTGAGGCAAATCGAAAGAAACCCAGTCATCACGTTTCATACTAATTACGTATGCACTGGTTAAACCTGCAAAAAACATTACCATACTAATCATAGAAACCCACAACATTGGTTTTGCCGATTTCTTTTTCGCTACAATGTACTCTTGTTCTAATGCTTGTTCACCTATCATCTTCTCTAATGTAAAAATTTATCAACTACATAAATAACTTGCACTACTGTAATATATAAAACACTAGCCAACATTAATTTTCTGGCATCTGAATTTTGCTCTGTTTTGTGTAATTTAATTCCGTAAAACAACATAATTGCACCTAATAGCGCTACAATTACTGCTGTTAAAGGATATATATAAAAATCTCCTGACACTTTTAAAACTGGTGCTACAGAAACCAAAATCATAACTACAGTATAAAAAATAATTTGTTTTACAGCTCCTTTATCTTTGGTATTCATGGGTAACATATTGTACCCTGCCTTTTTATATTCTTCGAATTGCAACCAACCAATAGCCCAAAAATGCGGGAATTGCCAAAAAAACTGAATCATAAATAAAAAACCAGCTTCTATACCAAAATTTCCAGTCGCAGCAACCCAACCTAGCATAAAAGGAATTGCACCAGGAATTGCCCCTACAAAAACAGTTAATGGTGTTACCGATTTTAAAGGTGTATACGCACAGGTATAAATAAAAATAGAAATTGCACCAAATAGTGCTGTTTTTGGATTAATACTGTACAAAATTGCAAGACCTAGAACTGTAAATAAAACAGCGATAGCCATTGCAACGTTTACAGACATTCTACCCGTTGGTAATGGTCTGTTTTGAGTACGAATCATTAAAGCGTCTGTATCTTTCTCTATAATTTGATTAAAAGCATTAGAAGCGCCCACCATAAAAAAACCACCTAAAGCTAATAATAAAAGTGTGCTATAATTAACAATATCTATTGCTAACAAATAACCAGCAACAGACGAAAAAACCACACTCATAGACAGCCCAACTTTGGTAAGCTGTTTTAAGTCTGATATAAGGGTGTTCATTGATGTTTTTGTCTCTGTAATTACTGTCGAATTCATTTAGCCACAAATCTTTTGCAAAGATATTTGATAAATCTGAATTTACCATAGCTTTTGCAAGGTTTTGTTCTTAGAAAAGCATAAAAAAACCCACTCAAAATTTGAGTGGGAAAATTGCTATGAAAAAGAAAAAGTGTGACTTTCGAAAAAGCCACGCGCAAATATAAATAATTAATTTATATTAAATGAAGAAAAAAAAATTTATTTAAAAAAATTAAACTCGAATAAAATATGAATAACTTATTTTTTTAACGTAAAAATTGGAAGACCTGTATATATTGGATTTAAACTATGGTAAGTTTCATTATAAATATAAACATCACCGAAAAAAATATTACCATCTACAATATTAGATTTACCTAGAAACAAGGTATCTTGCTTATAAGAATAGACTCCTTTCTCTACACAGAAAGATTTTGGATTTATCGTTTTTAACTCAAACGTATTGTTGTCATATAAATTAATTTCTAACACTGCTTCTTGTTTCGAAGTACTTTTAAAAACCTGAACTTTATTTTTAAAAAGAGGTTTATTATGATACTCTAACGTATAATACAATGTCATAGAAAAAACGAATGTTATTATTAAAGGGGTAAAATTAAAGAGCTCTTTTTTTATTGTTATTTTATATAAATTGAAGAAAGAAATTGATAAAAAAGCGATAATATAAAATATGGTTAAACCTGCCACGATTACCAAATCTATATCACCAAAACAATAATTTTCGGTATGAACAAACCTGTAAAAAGGGAATAAACCCAATACCACTAATAGAATATATCTTTTCCTTATTTTCACAATATCCCTTTTTCTAGTTTTCTTTTCATTAATACATTAGCTATTGTTGGATTTTCTGGACAAGTTTTAATCTGTTCAAAAATATCGCCAACTTTTACATAACCTGTTTGTAAAACTTTAAAATATACACCACACATCGTCGTGTTCCAAAATTGTTTTATGATCTTCATATTGTTAAAACGGATGCCTAATTTAAAACACGGACTTCTTTGTAAAGTGGCTTCTAAAATGGTTTCTCCAACTTTAAACGTATCGCCAACATTAATTTTAGTTTCATCGATATCATCAACAGTTAAGTTTTCGCCAAACATTCCCAAACTCCAATCTAAGTTTGGGTATAAAGGTTTCCAATACTCATAATGTTTTAGAGAATACGCATAAACAGCTTGATCTATACCTCCATGGTATTTTCTATCTGAAATTTCATCACCCTTAACTTCTTCCTTATCCAAAAAAATAGGTTCGTTTTTAGGATATTTATAAATACCCGTAGTTACCTTTTTCTTCTTCCAAAAGATTACTTTTTTATCGCCAATATTCGTAGAAACAATTTTCATTAATTATTTTTTTGAAAATTTAGCCAAAGCCTTTTTTGTAAATTCTGATAATACTAATTCGCCAGAAATTTTTGCTCTTTCGACTAGAAGCGAATCCCAATGGTTGGTGTTTTCCCAGAATACTTTTTTCATTGCCGATAATGCTTCTGGGTTGTAAGAAGCTAATTTATTTGCTAAAAGATCAACCTCATCATCTAACTCTTTAGTTGTTTCAAAAACTTTGGCATACAAACCTTTTTCTTTTGCCCAATAGGCATTTTTCCAACTTGTAGCATCTAAGGTCAATTCTGCTGTTGCTGCCAAACCTATTTTTCTGGTTACAGCAGGTTCTATGACAAAAGGACCAATACCAATGGTTAATTCTGATAGTTTAATCGATGCATTTTCTTTAGCTAAAACATAATCGCAAGCGGATGCTAAACCTACTCCACCACCCACAGTTTTTCCTTGAATTCTTCCGATAATCAATTTCTCACAAGTTCGCATTGCATTAATTACGTTTGCGAAACCAGAAAAGAATTGTTTTCCTTGTTCTAAGCTTGAAATGGCAACTAATTCATCAAAAGATGCACCAGCACAAAAGGCTTTTTCTCCTTCAGATTTTAAAATGATAATTGAAACTGTATCATTTTTAGAAAGAGAATTCAACTCATTGGTTAATCTATTTAACAATTCACTAGGAAAAGAATTACTTGCTGGATGACCAAATTCTATAGTTGCAATATTGTTTTGAATACTGGTATATAAACTTCCATTTGGTCTTGAAGTAATCATAAAATATAAGTTTTATCAAAAATAGGTTTTTATTGATAGAAAATCAACAGATTGGTTTTAATAAATAAGTTAAACAACTACTTATACTTCATCTTCATAAAAAGTATATAAATGGTTAAAATTAAAGTTATGGCGTTTGCAATAATCATAGGCATACTTTTTAGGTGAAACCCATAAACCAACCACATTAAAACACCTAATGAAAGCACCACATACATGGCAAAAGAAATAGATTTTGTTTCTTTTGATTTGTATATTTTAATTACTTGAGGCAAAAAAGATATTGTAGTTAAAATAGCTGCGCAAAAACCTAGAACTTCATACTTATCCATTTTTTAGAAAACTTTACCCTACAATATTTACAATTTTACCAGGAACAATAATTACTTTTTTAGGTGTTCTACCTTCTAATTGAGCAATTGTTTTTTCGTTTTCTAGTACTGCTTTTTCTATTTCTTCTTTTGATAAATCTAAAGACAACTCTAACGTAAAACGCATTTTTCCGTTAAACGAAATTGGATAATTTTTAGCACTTTCTACCAAGTGTTTTGGTTCAAAAACAGGAAAAGGTGCTGTTGAGATACTTTCTGTATTCCCCAACTTACTCCATAATTCTTCAGAAATATGAGGTGCATAAGGAGATAACAAAATTAACAACGGTTCTAAAATTTCTTTTTTGCTGCATTTTAAAGCAGTTAGCTCATTAACAGCAATCATAAATGTAGAAACTGATGTATTAAACGAGAAATTCTCGATATCTTCTTGTACTTTTTTAATGGTTTTGTGAAGTGTCTTTAAAGCCTCCCCTAACCCCTCCAAAGGAGGGGAACTCTCAACAACGTGGAATGTTCCGTTTTCTCCTGAATGATATAATTTCCATAATTTCTTAAGGAAACTGTAAACTCCAGAAATCCCGGAAGTTTTCCAAGGTTTTGCTTGCTCTAAAGGACCTAAAAACATTTCGAACAAACGCAATGCATCTGCTCCATATTCTTTAACAATATCATCTGGATTAACAACATTGTATTTAGATTTAGACATTTTCTCAACCTCTCTACCTACTTTGTAAGAATCCTCTCCTAAATCCTCTCCAAAGGAGAGAACTTTACCACTCTCTCCTAGAAAAACAGCATTTTTATATTCTGTATTTAATGCATGGTTTTTAAAACGTTCAATATCTAACTCATCAGAATTGTTTACCAAAGAAACATCTGCGTGCAAAGGTGTTTTGGTAATCATTACTAAATCTGCGTTAATCGGATTCAGTAATTTAGTATCTAACAAGTAATTCTTAACCACGGTTTCAAATTCATCATCCGAAGAAAATAAATTTTTAGAGACAAAAATTGTTGGTATTTTATCTGTAATATCAGCATTAGATTTATCAATATCACAACCATTTTTAACGAAAAAAGTTGCTTTGTAAACAAAAGCACTCGTCCCCAAAATCATTCCTTGGTTAATTAGTTTTTTCGCAAACTCATCAACAGGCACAATTCCTTTATCAAACAAGAATTTTTGCCAAAAACGAGCATATAATAAATGACCAGTTGCGTGTTCAGAACCTCCAATATATAAATCTACTTCTTTCCAATAATCAAGATTTTCTTTGCTTGCAAATTCGGTTGAATTTGTAGCATCCATATATCTGTTAAAATACCAAGAACTACCTGCCCAACCAGGCATTGTGTTTAGTTCTAAAGGATAAACAGTCTTGTTTTTTAACTTATCATTAGACACTACTTTTTTAGCTCGCGAATCCCAAGCCCATTCTGTTGCGTTTCCTAAAGGTGGTTTTCCATCTTCAGTTGGCAAGTAGTTGCGTACTTCTGGCAACACAATTGGCAAGTGTTTTGCGTCAATCATTTGTGGCATTCCGTCTTTATAATAAACTGGAAATGGTTCTCCCCAATAACGTTGTCTACTAAAAACAGCATCTCTTAATCTGTAATTTATTTTTCCGTAACCAAAACCTCGTTTTTCCATTTCGAAAATGGCTTGTTTTAGTGCTTTCTTATATTTTAATCCATTTAGAAAACCAGAATTTTTTAATACAAATCCAGTTTTTTCCGTATACGCTTGGTTTTCTATTAAATTTTCAGAACTTTCGGTTCCCCCTTTGGGTGCTAGGGGGCTAAAAATATTAGGAATCGGAATATTAAAATGTTTTGCGAAATCATAATCACGCTGATCTCCACAAGGAACTGCCATTACTGCGCCTGTTCCATAACCTGCTAAAACATAATCACCAATCCAAATTTGCACTTTCTTACCAGAAAAAGGATGAATTGCATACGCACCAGTAAATGCACCAGAAATGGTTTTTACATCTGCCATTCTATCGCGTTCAGAACGTTTTGCAGTGGCTTCTATATAGTTTTCAACTTCTGCTTTTTGAGCGTCTGTTGTAATTTTTGCTACTAATTCGTGTTCTGGAGCTAAAGTCATAAATGAAACTCCATAAATTGTATCAGGTCTTGTTGTAAAAACATCAATTTTATAAGACTTCTCGACTGCGCTCGAAGTGACATCCTTTTTATTATCAGCTTTTAATGTTACTTTAGGAAATTGAATTGCAAAATTAATTTCAGAAACAACTTTTACTACATTTTGCAAAACCTCTTCGTTTGTAAAACGAATTACATTAAATCCTTCTTTGTGGAAAAACTCAGTTCTTGCAGCTTCATCTTCTTTGCCAACAAATTCAACAATTAAATTTTTTGCTAAACATACATAATCAACTAAAAAAGTACCAACTGTATATTTTTTTCTGAATTTTGATGCGCCTTTCTTACTCTTAATTTCGTTCCAAAGCGTAGTTTCTGCCTTAGATAAATTTTGACGCAATTCTTTTAAAGTTTCTAATTCTTTATACGATAATTTTACTGCCAAATTTTCTTTAGCAATTCCTCCTTCAACTTTAAAAGTAACCATTGCACCTTGACTTCTACCAATCCAATTGGTTTGAGAGTCTTTCAAAGGTTGTGGCCAATCAATAGTTTCTAAACCATCTAACAAACGTTGTGCGTAAGCAGAAATTCGCATAGACCATTGTGTCATTTTTTTACGAATAACAGGATGACCTCCTCTTTCTGAAACGCCGTTTACAATTTCGTCATTTGCTAAAACGGTTCCTAAAGCAGGACACCAGTTTACTTCTGTATCCGACAAAAATGTTAATCTGTATTGTAATAAAATTTCTTCTAGTTCCGTTTTTGAAAATGATTTCCATTCATCCGCAGAAAATTGTTTTATACCTTCATCACAAACTGCGTTTACTTTAGCATTTCCTTCTTTTTTAAAGATTTTTTCTAAAGCTGAAATGTCTTCTGCTTTGTCTGAATCTTTATTGTACCAAGAATTGAATAGCTGAATAAAAATCCACTGTGTCCATTTATAATATTCAGGACTAGATGTTCTTACTTCTCTACTCCAATCAAAAGAAAAACCAATTTGATCTAATTGTCTTCTATAGGTTGTTATGTTTGCTTCTGTAGTTTTTGCAGGATGTTGCCCAGTTTGAATGGCATATTGTTCTGCTGGTAAACCAAAAGAATCATATCCTTGAGGATGTAAAACGTTAAACCCTTGATGACGTTTGTAACGCGCATAAATATCTGATGCAATATAACCTAGAGGATGCCCAACATGTAAACCTGCTCCAGAAGGATAAGGAAACATATCTAACACATAATACTTAGGTTTCTCACTTTCATTACTCGCTTTAAAAGATTGGTTATCAGCCCAAAACTTTTGCCAGTTCTTTTCAATTTCTTGGTGATTGTATTGCATACATTTTTTATTTAACGGGTGCAAATTTACATTTATTCTACAAAAGAGTAAAGTTTATAAACAACAAAGACCTCACTCGTTTAGAGACTGATTGATGTTCAGTTCTAAAACTTGTGAGGTCTTTATAACTTTGTAATTATTTTACGCTACAGAAAACAGGAATTCTGTTGTTGAATCTTCTAAATACAACCAAGAAAGACTTTCACACCTGGAAAAACCGATTTGGTTTGGATGTCTTGTTATTGGATAATTTTCTGCGATAGCCAAGTTTGTTTCTGCATTTTGCAAATCACTATCTACAAAATCGATAACAAAATCTCCTGTACTGGTTGGAATTAAGCCAATTTTGTAACTGTAAAATTGATTGTTATTCTCTAACGCTGCATTTAAAACGATTCCAGATTTTTCACAAGGTCCAAATTCAGAATACATTCCTTTTTCTAGGTGTATTTTAAATGCATTTACGGCTTCTTCTGTATTATGATGTTCTTCTGGAGTTATAAATTTAAAAATGGATACAACATCTGCATAAGTATTTTCATTGAAGATAGAATCTCCTTGGGTTTCATTAAAAGCCATTGCAGATGCGCTACCTTTAATCCAAATGGTATCATTTATAGAAAACACTTTTTTTGCTGTTACATTAGCTTTGTACGAATTAAACCTAATGATGTCTATTGAATCATCTTCACATTGAAACGCCATTAATATTGGAGCAAGAATAATTAGTCTTAAATATTTTCTATATTTCATATTCACCTTACATATAAGTTGCACAAAAAGGCGAGTTAAACTCGCCTTTTGCCAAATTTATTACAGACAATTCTTGTAATCAGAATCTCTTTTGTATAAAGTCTTATTTAATTCTCCATTGCTGTAAAACTCAATAATATTATTATCACAAGATATTTTTACCTCGTAAGTAGCCATATTTCCAAAATTGTAATCAAAAGTGATCTGCTCTCCGTCAATTACATATGCTTGAGTTCCTGGAATCGCTTCATCAGAAAAAACACTATCTGTTCCATAATAGGTAAATTGTTTTCCGTCTTTATAAGTATGCATCACGCTGTCTTCAAAACCTTTTAAAAGCCATTCGCCGCTTTTCAGTATTTCTACTTTGTTCTGAATTGTTAATTCTGTTGAAATGTCATTTGATGCGTCTTCACAACTTGTAAAACTTGCTGCGATTACTGTAAGGCAAATGAAAAATGTTTTTTTGATACTGTTCATAATAAATGATTTTTTGTTATTATTTTTTGTTGATACAAATTAACTACTTATCAACCATTTACACCTACAAAACCTTCTTAAAAGGGAAGAACTTGCTTTGAAAAGGAAAAAAAGTAGTTAAAAAAAACATAATTTTCTTAAAATTTGCAACACAAACAAGCATTCATTTATGAAATGCATAGGATTCATCTCTTTTTTATTACTTTTAATCAATATTAAAAATAATAAAATCTAATGAAGAAAATTTACATCCTTTTTTTAACTGTTTTTGTTTTCGTTAACTGTAAAAATAACGCTGAAGAAAAAAGTACTGATTTAAGTATTAATTATAAAAAGATAACACTAGAAAATGGTTTAGATGTTATTTTTCATGTTGACAAATCTGACCCTGTTGTTGCTGTAGAGTTAATGGTTCATGTAGGTTCTGCAAGAGAGGTTGAAGGTAGAACAGGTTTTGCTCATTTATTTGAACATTTATTATTTTTAGAATCTGAAAATTTAGGCAAAGGTGGTTTAGATAAAATGAGTGCACGAATTGGAGGCTCAGGTGCCAACGGCTCAACCTCTAGAGATAGAACCAATTACCTACAAACGATACCTAAAGATGGTTTAGAAAAAATGATTTGGGCAGAAGCCGATAAATTAGGTTGGTTTATTAACACAGTAACAGAGCCTGTTTTAGCCAAAGAAAAGCAAGTGGTTAAAAATGAGAAAAGACAAAGCTATGACAACAGACCTTATGGGCATAATCAATATGTTATTGATAAAAATTTATATCCAGAAGATCATCCTTACAATTGGCAAGTAATTGGTTCTTTAGAAGATTTACAAAATGCCACTTTAGAAGATGTAAAAACGTTTTATAAAAAATGGTACGTGCCTAACAACTCAACGCTGGTATTATCTGGAGATATTGATATTGAACAAGCAACAGAATGGGTGAAAAAGTATTTTGATGAAATTCCGAAAGGTGATGAAATTTCTTCTTTAGAAAAAAGATCTGGTAATCTAGCAGCTACTAAATTTTTATATTACGAAGATAATTTTGCCAGAGTTCCTCAATTAACAATGGCTTGGCCTTCTGTAGAATCTTATCATCCAGATTCTTATGCTTTAGAAGTGTTAACTGAATATTTATCAAACGGAAAATCTGCACCTTTAAATACAATTTTAATTGATGAATTAAAATTGACCTCAAGAACTAGAATGGGAGGTTATGTTTCTGAATTAGCAGGACAGGTTCAACTTTCTGTAAGAGCTTTTAATGGCATAGAATTAGACGATGTAAAAGTGGGAATAGAAAAAGCTTTTGCAAAATTTGAAGCAGAAGGAATATCAGAAAAGGATTTAAACCGAATTAAAACGGGACAAGAAACTAATTTTTACAGAAGCTTGTCTAGTGTTTTAGGCAAAGGTACAGGGTTGGCTTCGTACAATACCTATACTGGAAACCCTGGTTTTGCAACTCAAGACATTAAAAACACTTTGGCTGTAACTACAGATGATGTAATGCGTGTTTACAAAACTTATATTAAAGGCAAAAACTTCATCGCCACTAGTTTTGTTCCTAAAAATGCTGCAAACTTAGCAATTTCTAATTCGGTTGTAGCTGATGTTGTAGAAGAAAAAATTGTAATTGGTGCAGAAGAAAAATTTGACCCAAAAATTGCGGCTACTTATGAAAAAACACCTTCTTCTTTTGACAGAAATATAGAACCTTCTTATGGCCCAGCACCATCTTTAGCAACCCCAATAGTATATAAAGGTGAATTGGATAATGGTTTAAAATTATTTGGAATCGAAAATAATGAAGTACCACTTGTCCGTTTTAATTTAACAATTGATGGTGGACAATTATTAGAATCTATGGATAAATTAGGCCTAGCGAATATAACTGCAGATTTATTAAATAAAGGCACCCAAAACAAAACTGTACAAGAATTAGAAGAAGCCATACAAGAGCTAGGTGCATCTATAAATATTTATTCTAATAAAGAAAACATAACCATTAGCGGAACAACATTGGCAAGAAACTATGACAAAACATTAGCCTTAGCGAAAGAAATGTTATTAGAACCAAGGTTTGATGCGCAAGAATTTGAGTTGATGAAAAAAGCGACTTTAGCCAGTTTACGTCAACAAGAAGCAAATCCTAATTCTGTGGCAAGAAACACATACAATGAGTTAATTTACGGAAAGGAAAATATCAGATCTAAAAATACTTTAGGCACCTCTAAAACTGTAAAATCTATTTCTTTAGACGATGTTAAAAACTTTTACATCAATTACATTTCGCCTTCTGTAGCAAAAATGCTTATAGTTGGTGACATCACCGAAGAAAAAGCAATAGCATCAGTTGAAGATTTAAATACGAAATGGGAAGCTAAAGAAGTAAATATTCCCGTTTATAAAACACCAGAAGCTCCAACAAAACCAGTAGTATATTTCTATGACATACCAAATGCAAAGCAATCTGTTTTACAATTTGGATCACCAGCATTGGCAGCAACAGATGCAGATTATTATCCTGCCTCTGTTATGAATTATATTTTAGGTGGTGGTGGTTTTGCCTCTAGATTAACCCAAGAATTACGCGAAGGAAAAGGATATACCTATGGCATTCGTTCTGGTTTTTCTGGTACAAATGCAAAAGGAGCTTTTACCATTTCTAGTGGCGTTAGAAGTAATGTAACCTTAGAATCTGCGCAATTAGTTCAGAAAATTTTATCTGAATATCCAACTACCTTTTCTGATAAAGATCTAGAAACTACAAAAAGTTTTTTAATAAAAAGTAACGCAAGAGCTTTTGAAACTGCTGGCGCAAAACTGAGAATGCTTTCTAATATCGCCAATTATACATGGGATGCAGATTATGTGAAAAACAGAGAAGACATTGTTAACAATATGACTAAGGAGCGAATTCAAGAATTAGCAAATGAGTATGTAAATCCTAATAAAATGATTTGGTTTGTAGTTGGTGATGCAGAAACACAACTAGAACGTATGAAAGAGTTAGGCTATGGAGAACCTATTTTATTAAATAAAAGACAAGAGAAAATTAAGAATTAGACTTTAGACTTTAGACAAAACTAAAAAACCCCAATTTCAATATTTGAAATTGGGGTTTTTTATTACATTATTATAGTAAAAGTTATAAAGCTACTCCGCTTGCAGCAACACTTCTATCGATTTTGCGCATTAAACCTTGTAAAACTTTCCCTGGACCAACTTCTATAAATTCTGTTCCTCCATCTGCAATCATAGCTTGTATACATTGCGTCCATTTTACTGGTGCAGTTAACTGTGCAATTAAGTTTTCTTTAATTTCTTCTGGACGAGTTACTGCCTTTGCAACTACATTTTGATACACTGCGCAAGTTGGTTGGCTAAATTCTGTAGCTGCTATAGCTGCTGCTAGTTCTGCTCTTGCTGGCTCCATTAATGGCGAATGAAATGCACCACCAACAGGTAATAACAAAGCTCTTTTTGCTCCTTTTTCAGTTAAAACTTCACAGGCTTTTTTTACCGATTCAATTTCACCAGAAATTACCAATTGCCCCGGGCAATTGTAATTTGCAGCTACTACTACTCCATCAATTTCTGCACAAGTTTCTTCAACTACATCATCAGCTAAACCCAATACAGCAGCCATTGTAGATTCTTGCATTTCACAAGCTTTTTGCATTGCCAAAGCGCGTTTAGAAACTAACTTTAATCCATCATCAAAAGATAAAACTCCGTTTGCAACTAATGCTGATAACTCACCTAAAGAATGCCCTGCAACCATTTCTGGCTGAAAAGCATCACCCAAAACTTTCGCTAAAATTACAGAATGTAAAAAAATTGCGGGTTGCGTTACTTTGGTTTCCTTTAATTGCTCAGCTGTTCCTTCAAACATAATATCTGTGATTGAAAATCCTAGAATATCATTTGCTTTTTCGAAGTATTCTTGCGCCAAAGGAAACTTTTCGTATAAATCTAATCCCATTCCTGGAAATTGTGCTCCTTGACCTGGAAAAATATATGCTTTCATTTATTGTTGTTTAAATGTGGTTTTGTTTATCTGTGTAATCGCGTGCGAAAATAATCATTTTAAAACGACTAACTCAAAGAAATACTTCCTTTTGAATCTAATTCTATAGCTTCTCTTAATCCATCTAAATGTGGCTTTCTAACTCTTAATTTAGTTGCTGCGTGCGCCGTTTTATTCAGTTTTGTAAACATTCCTGCTACTTTTATTGCAGTTGGTAATAACAAATCTTCTGGCACTATTACATCTAAAAAACCTGCTTTTATAGCGTCTTTTGAACTAAATATTTCTGCATTATTTACACTTCTGGTTAAATATACTTCTGATAAGCGAGATTTTGCAATGGCAATACCTGCATGATGCATTGTCATACCAATCATTACTTCATTTAAACCGATTTTAAAATCGCCATCTACACCAATTCTATAATCTGCAGATAGTAGTAAAAATGCTCCTTTTGCAATGGCGTGCCCATTACAAGCAATAATTATCGGTTTTGGAAAAGACAACATTCTGAGTGATAATTTTGATCCTTTTGTAACCAACTCTAAAGCAGATTCAGGTGATTTTGTCATCACTTTTAAATCGAAACCACCAGAAAAAATACCTGGAGTACCTGTTAAAATTACAATTTTATCTTCTTGTTCAGCTTTATCTAAACTTGCGTTTAAACCATCAGCAACTTCGTGGGAGATGGCATTTGCTTTCCCATTATTGATGGTTATAATTGCATAATTTTCTTCTGACTGATACGTTACAAATTCGTTCATATTCTTTTAATTCTAAAAATTAGTATTAACTTTTATTGTGTCTTATCCAATTTCAGGATGAATAAGAATTTAGATTCTATCTTAATTCTCGATACAATTTTTCAAACAAAAAAGAAAAATCACTCGAACCGACATCTACATAAATTTGGCAAAATAAATTCCTGCAAAAACAGCAAGAAAACCGATTACAAAACTTGAGATTGTATACAAAGCAAACGAAGTGAAATCTCCTGATTTTAAAAACAGGTGATTTTCATAGGCAAAGGATGAAAACGTTGTAAAGCCGCCACAAAAACCAGTTGCTAAGAGTAACGTATGATTTTGACTTATCGCATCATTTTTTACTGCGTAGCCTAAAATAACTCCTATTAACAAACTTCCTAAAATATTGGCAGCAAACGTACCATAAGGAATTCCGTTTTCTGAATTGTTTAACCATTTACCGATTAAAAAACGCAAAACGCTACCAAAACCTCCACCAATAAAAACTAAAAATAGGCTTTTCATTATAGTTTTATTTCGTCTATATCTGACCAATTTTTCTTTGCTACAATTGTCCCTTTATTCAAAATCATAATCCCAGGGTTTGCTCTTATCATTGTTTTTAGAGTAGTTTCATCACAAAATAGTATTTCAAAAGGAAGTTCGAATTTACTTTTTGTTAGTTGAATTATATCTGAAAAAGAAGCAGAAACACCGTATACATTATACCCTTTTGTAATGGCTTGATCTGCAATTTTCTTTATTTCTGGAAAAGCATTGTAATCTGATTTTTCTAAACTAGACATAATTACCAACATCGCTTTATCCATTTTTAAGATTCTTGGTGCCAAATCATTTTGAGCATCCTCTAAAAAGAAATCATGCACTGGAGGTATTTCTCCATCTTCTTTATACTCCATTCCTTCAGGAATATTTTTACCAATAGCATAAGCTCTAAAATCGATAATTGGCAAATGTGCTAAAACATAATAGGTAATTACACAAGATATTATTAAGGATAAAAAAACGATTAAACCAGGATTAGCTTTTGGTAAAATGGGTTTTATGAATTTAATTTTAAAGCCTATAAAAAATATTAAAATGGTAAGTATAACATCTTTATAAAAAGTTTCCCAAGGTTTTAATTTAATGGCATCACCAAAACAACCACAATCGGTTACCTTATCATAATAAGCTGAATACCAAGTTAAAAATAAGAATACTAAAATAATTACCTTTAAGCTTCTTACTGTAAATTTAGCCTTCCAACCTACTAATAAAGCAAAACCTAAAACAATTTCTGCAATTATTAAAAAGATGGCAAAAGGCAATGCATACGGAATTAAAAACTCTAAATTTAAAACACCTTCAGAAAAATATTCTTCGAATTTGTATTGAGAACCAATAGGATCTACCAATTTTACAAAACCCGAAAAAATAAATAAAGCCCCTACTATTATTCTTGCTATTTGTACTAGTATTTTCATAATGAATAATTTAAAATCAGATAGCCAAAAAGACTAAAATTACTCTTAAACAGAGTTAATATACAAATATTGCAAAATTTCTTCTTTTATGAAGTGCTTTATCTTAAAATAATTACAATGGGTTGGAAACCATTGCCGTTAAAATTATAAAACACCAACTTTAACCATACAGTTTTTCATCATTTCATAAGTTCGTTCAATAGTATTATCTAAACCAATTGAAAAACGAATTAAACCGTTAGAAAGCCCCATTGCTATTTGCTCTTCTTCTGGTATTTCTGATGATGTAGAACTTCCTGGTGCAGAAAATAAGGTTTTATAAAACCCTAAACTTACTGCCAAATAGCCTAAGTTTTTATGTTGCATTAATTCCATCAATTCATTTGCTTTTTCTAAGGAACCAACATCTATGGTTAACATTCCTCCAAAACCATATTCTGCATTCATCATCGATTTAAAAAGTTTGTGTGATGGATGTGATGCTAATCCTGGATATACCGTTTTTAAACCATCTGCCTGAAATTTGTCAGCTAAAAAAGCAGCATTTTTGCTATGCTGTTTCATTCTGATGTGCAAGGTTCTCATATTTTTTAAGATGGATGCTGCTCGTAAACTGTCCATAGTTGAGCCCAACAACATACTTGCCCCATCATTTACGTTTCGCAAATCGTTAATAAATTCTTGTGAACCACAAACCACGCCTCCAACAGTATCTGATGAACCATTGATAAACTTTGTTAAACTATGAATTACGATATCTGCGCCTAATTTTGCTGGAGAAATGGATAATGGAGAAAATGTATTATCGACCACTAATTTTAGATTGTGTTTTTTTGCTAAAGCAGCTAATCCTTTAATATCTGCTACTTCTAAAAGCGGATTACTCACCGATTCACAATACAAAACTTTTGTATTTTTTGTGATGGCAGCCTCTACCATATCTAATTTTGTGATGTCTATAAAAGTGGTTTCAATGCCTAATTTTGGTGTAAAGTTTTTTAAGAATGCATAGGTACCTCCATAAATGGTTCGGCTAGAAACGATATGATCTCCTGCACAGCACAATTGCAACAAAACTGGTGTAATAGCGCCCATTCCTGAAGCAGCAACATTTGCAGTTTCTGTGCCTTCCATTGCAGCTAAAGCTTCACCTAAATATAAATTTGATGGTGTTGAATGGCGCGAATACAAATAACAACCATCTGCATTGCCCTCAAAAGTATCGAACATTGTTTTAGCCGATAAAAAGGTATAGGTTGATGAATCTGAAATGGATGGATTTACGCCTCCAAATTCGCCAAAATATTGTAAATCTTGAATGCTATCTGCTGGATTGAATTTCATAATGTTTGTGTTTATCACACAAAACTAATCTATCGCAGAAAATATATCAACATAAACAATTAATTACAGTTTATTTATCTAAATTTGATGTAATTATTAATATAAAAATCTATTACCAATTCCATTTACATCCATTATTAGAAAATTTACAATGTTAGATACTACTGATAAAAAACTCATCAATTTATTACAGGGCGATAGTAAACAGACCACAAAACAACTCTCTCTGCAATTAAATTTATCTGTTACTGCAGTTTATGAGCGGATTAAAAAATTAGAAAAACAAAAGATTATAGATCGTTATGTAGCCATCATCAACAAAAATAAAATTGAGAAATCTTTTTTGGTTTTTTGTCATATTAAATTGATTCAGCATACCAAAGAATATGTAGCTACTTTTGAAAAAGAAGTCTTAAAACTTGAGGAAGTTTCTGAGTGCTTTCATGTAAGTGGAGATTACGATTATATCTTAAAAATTTACGTAAAAGATATGGATGAATACCGAGCTTTTATGGTAAATAAACTAACTGCCATTAAATACATTGGCAGTACCCAAAGTACTTTTACTATTGAGCAGGTTAAAAATACAACTGCAATTCATTTGTAGAATGATAAACAATAGCTACATTAATTTTAAGAACAACTCTTTGAGTTACATTTTAACCAATACTATCTTTTCTGATTCTTTTTTTACCATTTTACCGTAAAAATCTTTTAAATATGGATAGTATTGAGGCGCTATTAAAGATTCGTTAAACTGTAATATAAACGACGCGTTAATTTTATTACCTGTGTGTTTAACTTGATACTTAAATACCCCTATATTATCAGGTAAGGCTAAAGCCATTGGCTCTGGCATTTTTTCTACAGTATAACCTTCTGGAAGCTGAATAGATACTCTATGCGCATCTTTCCATGCCGAAGCAAAATCTACAGGGTATTTTCGCTCTTCTAATTTAAAAGGGTTTTCGTGTTGTGTTAAAAACAATAAAGGTTCTATATATAATTTACCATTTATTTCTTCTATTAAATCTTCACTAATAAATTTAACATTTCTAACAATTGGTTTGTTGAGCTCTTGTTGATTTAGTAGTTTAAAATCTTCGACCTCTACATTATTATTTTCTTCATACTTGGTTATTAATTCTTCTTCTTTAATATGATTTTTACTACTTCTAAAGTTTAATGCATTTAAATTATTATATTTTGTTCTTATTAAACCTTCGACTACTAAATCTTCAGAAATTTTGACAATCACCATATTGTCTTCTAGAGCATACTCTTTTGAAAGAAGTTCTATCCAAAAAGAACTGCCATCTTTATTTACAGTTCTACCTTGCCAATTTAAAGCTCTTGCTGGTAAAACATTGGGCAAGCTATACTCTTCTGTAGCATCTAATAAAACATAGGTATTGTTTGGGAACTTAACCATAGATATTACATAATCAAAACCTTTTAAGGTAGGAAATAATGGCACACCATTCCCTTTAGAACTAACTAGTACAGGATCTGCATCAAAGCCTGCAGAACGTAACATTGAAGTTAAAATTAAATTTACATCTGCTACATTACCTGCGTTTTCTTTATATGCCTTTTTTACACCTTTTTCTGTGTATATTCCATAATAACCATCCCACTTTACATTGGATTTTACGAACTGAAAAATGGCTCCCATTTTTTCAGGCTCTGTTTTGGCATTTAAAAGTATGTTTTCTAAATCTTTTTTATAATAACTCGATTTCATTAACTCATCTCCAAAAGAAGGTGATTTAAAAATTTGCCTGGTGACATCTTCCCAAGTATTTGAAATACTTTTATAGATGGTGTTTGGAAAGTTTGTTGCAGATAATTCATACTTAATACCTCCTCTATAATTATTTACATTATTCACAAAAGGCTCATCATTTTTTAATGCGGGTATGTTTTGTGCAGTATAGGTTTCTTTGATATAAACTAAATTTTGTTGAGAAGTTTGCCAAGAAGTAGATACTGTACTACCCATACCACCTCTATTCGTTGTTCTTACCTTATTTCTAAAGGTAATCGCTCCATTTCTTTTGGTTTGAATTGGAGAAATATCATAAAACCCTTTGCTTTTTTTTGTAAATATTAGCCATTCTGGAATTTCTATGCTTGCTGAGTAATTTTTAACAGGTATGCCAAATTGAAAATCTAACTGATCTATAACAGTATAATATGGAGAGATTAATTTATAAGTTAACTCAATTACAGAACCCTCTTTAATATTAGGCATAGTAATTTTGGTGATGTGATTATACTGACTAACTACTTCATCAAAAATATTTTTTTTGGATAATTTATCTGATTCAATTTTATTTGATTCTGATAAATTATAGGTATAAGCTTTTAATGATGATATACGTTCTGAAGTTCCTCTTTCTGGATTATAATAAGGTATTTTAAATGTTGAGTAATCAAAACCCTCTTTATTATAAATTTTTAACCTTATATGAAATTCATTTACAATCTGGAAACCAGTATTGTCTAAATAGGAGTAGTACGTTTTTCTAGCTTTTAATAAATAGGCTACGTCTGCAGTAGAATCTAAAGGGTAAAACTTTTCTTCTAATTCTTCTTTAGATACTTTACCAAATTTGTAATCTTGAGCGAAAAATGAAATTTGTACAAATAAAACGGCTAGGACTATGACTCTTTTTAACATAACTATTTTTTTATTAGGGCTATTCTTAAATTTTCTGATTTTGCAATATTTCTTCTAAAACTTCTATATTTTTTATATTCTTCTTTTGGAAATACACCCTCTTTAATTAAAATATTCTTTTCGTAGGTAAAAGTAGATTCATCTACTTTTTTAAAGGTGATTTTATAAGACCCAAATTTTGAATTTATTTCTCTTGTTTCCGGGAGATACACTATTGTATACGTTGATGGTATTTTAATCGTATAAATGTCTACATCTTTATAACCTCTTCTAATTTTTAATGGTAAATTTCTTGTTCGGTATCTTTTAGGTACATAACTTATTCTATTAAAAACATTTACGCGAAACAAATATTCAGTTTCACTAATAGAAGCATAATTTTTTATAGAAAGCGCTAAATCTTCGGTAAAAACAACATTGTCTTTATCATTTTTTAATGCAACAGCATTTACCTCTAAATTATTATTATAACTCCAAACTTCAGATTTATAGTTTTTTATTAACTCCTCTTCGCTAAATGTTTCGAAGTAAGCTTTATCATCATATTGTGTTCCTTTAGAGACTCTTTTTAACTTTGCTTTTACATCACCTTGAGCAGTTAATTCAATTTCTCCAAAACTGTTTTGAATACTTTTATCATCTTTATAAGAATCGGTTCTTTTAATAAAACCGCCTTCTGGCGTTACCACTAAAACATCTCTATCATCTGTAAAGTCTCCTAAAAAACCAAAGGGCATTGTTTGACTTGTGCATTCTAACCAAATATCATCTCCTTCATTTGGTAGATTTAAAATAACGTGATTGCCTTGAATAGAAGCAAAATTTGCATCTAAATTTCTTTTTTCATCAGCATAAACTACTGTATAATAAGAAGTAACACCCACAATATCTAATAATGCTTTTGTATAATTGGTTAACCCTTTACAGTCTCCATAACCCACTTCATCTACCTTATTCGCTGCAATGGGTTCCCAACCTCCAATACCAACTTGCACACTTATATAACGTGTTTTATTTTGCATATACTTATAGATGATTTTTGCTTTTTCTATTGGGTCTTCTACTCCTTTAACCAAAGCTAAAACTTTATTTTTTGTAGTTTCATCTATAATGTCTCTGCCTTGAATGAGTGATTTATGCATCCACTGACCAAATTCTTGCCAATTTGTCGCTTCGCCATAAACACCTTTTAAATAAAACTGATTTAAAGCCACTTTTGCCATTGGCAAAATATCTCTTGAGGATAGGGTAGCATTCTCATATTCGTAAGCACTCTGGTTTTTTAAAATATATTTTAACTCAGTTTCAGTATCGTTTTTCTCAATATTAAAACCAGTAAAATTAGTTTCTTTTTTTCGCCAAGGAATATTTTTTGGATTTTTTAAGGTATAACTGCTTTGTTGAACAGAGACGTAATAGCCATTTACTGGAAACCACCAAGGAATAAAACCTGTAGTTGATGTTTTATATTCTGATTCAAAAACCAAAGTATATGGATAAGAAATTGGTGTATAATCGATATATTTTACTCTAGAGTCTGAATACAAGGTTCCACCATCTACAGCACTTACATCTAAGAAATCTCTTTCTTTAAATTTTTTAATTTCTTTACCAAAGGCATCGTAAATTACTGCTGAAAGGTTGGTTATTTTAGTATCATTATCATAACTCTCTACAATTCTTGCATCTGAATTTCCTAATTTATTGAGTACCGTAACCACCTCTCTTTTAGAGACAATCATTTTATTTACATCTTCAATGGTAATTTCTATGGCATTGTCTCTAACCACAGCGTTTGCATTTTCTCTTAATTTGATGGGAATTGTTAAAGCACTGAGTTCAATTTCTTGAGAAAATACATCAAAATTTAGAAAAAGTAGTAAGAAAAGTAATTTTAGGGAAAAGTTCATTCGCATTGATTCTTTTTAATAGCATTGCAATGTAAAAAAGAAAACCCAAAACTAAAAGTTTTGGGTTAAAAAATAATATTTTAAATTATTTACTTGTTTGCGTGAGATCCGTCACAATTTCCATCAGGATCAGATGTATTTCCACATCCACAAGGTCTAGCTTTTGTATTTTTCATAATATGATGTATTATTAAGGTTAAATTCGTTTATTACGCTTTTGTTTTTACTTCAAAAGAAAGTTCCATCATATCATCGATAAATTTATCTTTTAAATTATCGAAGAAAGATTTAGAACCATATTTTACGTTAAAATCTGCTCTGTTGATGTTAAAAACTTCACTTTTAAATGTAGTTACTCCGTTTTCTGAAGACATCATTGCAGGAATTGTAATGCTTTTGGTTACATCTTTAATTTGTAAATTACCTGTAACGTGTAATTTACCTTCTTTTTTCTCTACATTCGTAATTGCAAATGTTGATGTTGGGTATTGAGCTACATCAAAAAAGTCAGCAGCTTTTAAATGTCCTTCTAATTTAGCAGCACCATCGCTACCTTGCATATCTAAGTTTGTAATTGTAGCTAAATCTACTACAAATTCACCTCCTTTTAATTCGCCTGCTTCTACTAATAAACCGCCACTTTTTAAAGCCACTGATCCATTATGTGCTCCTCCTGGTTTTGTTCCTTTCCAAGTTAACATAGAAATTGTAGTATCTACATTATTTAATTCAGATACGCTTACAACTACTTTTTCTGCTGCTTTAGTTTCAACTTTTTCTTTTTTCTCGCCTTTACAAGCGGTTAAAATTGATGCTACTAATATTAATGATAAAACTATTTTTTTCATTTGTTTGATTTTAATTGTTGGTTATTTATTTTCCATGGCAAATATATAACATTTTATTTTCCACGGAAAATAAATATCACTTTTTTATAATAAAATTAACAACTGTAGCAGCGGCTTGCAAACCAAAAGCGGCTGGCATATAACTTATTGTGCCATAATATGATTTTTTATAATTTGCCCCACTTACTACTTGTACACTTTCTGGTCTTTGCATTTCTTCAGAATATACCGCTTTAATACCTTTATCTACGTTTCGTTTCTTCAATCTTTTACGCAAAACCCTGGCCATAGTGCAATTCTTAGTTTTAGAAATATCTTTTACTCTAATTTTTGTGGCATCTAACTTACCACCTGCGCCCATCGAAGAAATTATTTTAACTTTTTTTCTTCTAGCTGCAACAATTAAATTAATTTTTGGTGTAATACTATCTATACAATCTAATACATAATCGTATTCTTTGGTAACGATTTCAAAGGCTCTTTCTGGACTCAAAAATTCTTCTAAAACAATTAATTCTATTTGCTCATTAATATCTTTTAGTCGTTCTGCCAATACCTTTGCTTTAGATTTTCCTAAGGTAGAATTTAACGCGGGTAATTGTCGGTTTTTGTTGGTTTCATCAAAAATATCGCCATCTACAATCGTCATTTTTCCTACACCTGCTCTGGCAATAAATTCTGCTGCATAAGAGCCAACACCTCCTAAACCCACCACTAAAATATTAGCGTTTTGTAATTTTCTTATCCCTTCTTTTTGAACTAAAAGCTCGGTACGTTCTAACCAACTCATTTTTTAAATATACTTTTAAAGTTTTGTTTTATTTCTGATGTTAAAGTTTCTAAATTGATGTTTTTTATTGCTGCCATTTTTTGATACACCTTTTCAATTGGAATCTCTGCAGTATCTGTTTCTAGTAAAATTGATGAAATTGGGATGTTAAAAGCCACTTCTTGTAATTTTTTATGGTTGATGATCCCTGCTCCAAATGATAAGATAATTCCGTTTTTTAATAAACGCTCTGCAACTTGGCTGTTTTTATTAAATCCATGTAAAACCCAAATTTGAGAAGGTTTCATTTCTTTTTTGATTTCAATAATATCTTGAAAGGCCTTTACACAATGAATAATTAGTGGTTTTTTATATTCTTCTGATAACTGAATCTGTTTTCTAAAAACTAATTTTTGAAGTGCTATATCTATTTCTGAAATTTTATCTAAACCACACTCTCCTAAAGCCATACAATTCTTATGATGTAATTTTTCTTGTACAAATAAAAGTTCGTTTTGTAAACTTTCTTTCTTTATGAACCAAGGATGAATCCCAATTGAAAATGGCTGTGAAAAATCAGTTGAAGTTGGGTATTTATTTTCGATAGAAAATACGTTTTCAGCTATATTTTTTTGATGTGTATGGATGTCTACAAAACCCACTGAAGTTATTCTTTATTTTTTGAATCTATGATGATGGTTACAGGTCCATCATTTAACAATTCGACTTTCATATCTGCACCAAATTGACCCTTTTGCACTTTTGTATTGATTTCTTTTTGTAAAGTTGACACAAAACTTTCATATAAAGGAATGGCTACTTCTGGTTTTGCTGCTTTAATATAACTGGGTCTATTGCCTTTTTTTGTAGATGCATGCAATGTAAACTGACTTACAACAATTACTTCTCCATTTTCATCTAAAAGTGATGTATTCATCACACCATTAGTATCATTAAAAATTCTGAGATTGGCTGTTTTTCTAACTAAAAAATCAATATCATCTTGCGTATCATCATCAACAATCCCTAAAAAAATTAGCAATCCTTTTTGTATTGAAGCTACTTTTTTACTATCAATACTAACGTTTGCTTGAGATACTCTTTGAATTACAACTTTCATTACCCTATATCCCCAAAAGGGACTTTTACTTTTAATTTATTTTGATAAAATATGTATTAAACTTTACAAGAGTTCTTTTATTCGTTTTTTACGCTTTCTTTTTCCCCTTTGGGGAATTAAAGGGGCTGTTCTTCGTCCCAAATATCTGTTCTAAAGTGTTCTTTTTCTTCTTCTCCTTCTAAAATTTGCAAGTAACTTTTATACCGCGACCAAGAAACTTTATCTGCTTCTAAGGCTTCTTTTACCGCACAATTTGGCTCTTTTGTATGAATACAATTATTGAATTTACAATCTTGTTTTAAGGCAAAAAACTCTGGGAAATAATCTCCTAATTCATATTTATCAATATCTACAACTCCAAACCCTTTAATTCCTGGAGTGTCTATAATTCTAGCATCGAAACCTAAATCGAACATTTCTGCAAAGGTTGTTGTATGTTGGCCTTGTTTATGTTGGTCTGAAATTTCTTTTGTTTTTAAGTCTAAACTAGGTTCAATAGCATTCACTAAAGTTGTTTTTCCAACTCCAGAGTGCCCTACAAACATCGAAGTTTTTCCAAGCATCATTTCTTTAATTTTATCTACATTTTTATTTTGTGTTGATGATACTTCTACACACCGGTAACCAATTGCTTTGTAAATATCTTTTAAGTATAAAATTTCTGCTCTTTCTTCTATTTCATAAGAATCGATTTTATTAAAAACCAAAATAGTATCTATTCTATAAGCCCTTGTAGAAACCAAAAAACGATCGATAAAGGTGGAAAAAGTCGGTGGATTGTTGATGGTAATTAACAAAAAAACTTGATCGATATTTGATGCAATAATATGCGTTTGCTTAGACAGGTTTACAGATTTACGAACAATAAAATTATCTCTGTCTAAAATGGTTTTGATAACTCCTGTTTCTTCATCTCCTTTTTTTTCTAAATCGAACACTACTTTATCGCCAACAGCTATAGGATTGGTACTTTTAATACCTTTTATTCTGAATTTTCCTTTGATTCTACATTGATGAAAATCACCATTTTCTGATTTTACTTGATACCAGCTTCCTGTAGATTTGTATACGATTCCTGTCATTATTACAAAGATGCAGAATTTTGAGTAATAATGACAATATCAGTTCGAGTGATTTTCGATTTTATGAGAAAATTGCATCAACAACTTATTAAAGTTATAAAAAGACTTCTCGATACAAAATTTCTAAAAAAGACATTTCACTCGAAATGATCTGTGTGTAAAAAACTATCTATTTTAATTGCATAAAAAAACCTCACAGGTTTTAAAAACCTGTGAGGTCTGCTAAATTCTATAATTTAGCTTTAATAACTTCCTTTATAAGTTTGCTCTATGCGTTAAGGATTGAAGCGGCATCTTTTTTTGTTTTTCACAAAAAAAATACAGCGAAAAGCCTGACCAAGCTTTTTTGCTTGGTAACGCCCAAAAACTATCCGTTAATAATTTTTTCTTGATGATTGATAGATTCTTGGTGAATTGCTTTAAACATTTTTAAAACAAACTCTTCACTTAATCCTTTACTTTCGCCTTCTAAAATCATATTTCCTAAGATTTCATTCCAACGTTTAGATTGTAAAACCGCAACGTTTTTATCTTTCTTTAAAGCACCAATTTGGTCTGCAACTTTCATACGTTTTCCTAACAAATCTACTAATTGACCATCTACAACATTAATTTGTGCACGTAAATTATCTAAAGAACTTTGGTATGCAGCTTCTGTATTGGTTTCTTTTCTGATTTTTAGATCTTCCATAATCTGCTTCAGTTTTGTTGGTGTAACTTGTTGTGCAGCATCAGACCATGCATTTTCTGGATCAAAATGTGTTTCAATCATTAATCCATCAAAATTTAAATCTAAGGCAGTTTGAGAAACATCAAAAATCATTTCTCTATTTCCTGTAATATGAGAAGGATCATTGATTAATGGTAAATCTGGAAATTTATTTTGGAACTCAATCGCAATTTGCCATTCTGGAATATTTCTATATTTTGATTTTTCATAGGTTGAAAAACCTCTGTGAATTGCGCCTAAATTTTTGATGCCTGCAGTATACAATCTTTCAATACCACCCAACCATAAAGCCAAATCTGGATTTACAGGATTTTTAACCAATACAATTTTGTCTGTTCCTGCTAATGCGTCTGCAATTTCTTGCATGATAAATGGAGATACAGTAGAACGTGCACCAATCCACAATAAATCTACATCATTTTCTATTGCCAATTTACAGTGTGCTGCATTTGCAACTTCTGTACAGGTTTTCATACCTGTTTCTTCTTTTACTTTTTTAAGCCAACCTAAACCTAAAGCCCCAACACCTTCAAAATTTCCTGGTCTTGTTCTTGGTTTCCATATTCCTGCTCTAAAATAGTTTACATCAGAATCTTTTAATTCGTGTGCAATTTTTAAAACCTGTTCTTCGGTTTCTGCACTACAAGGCCCTGCTATTACTAGTGGGTGATCTAATTTCATATCATCCAACCATGTTCTTAATGCTGCTGTATTCTTCATTCTCTCTACTTGTTTTGGCTATTATTTTATGCCGTTTAAAATTTGTTTTATATAATTTGTG
>TARA_R110002126_G_scaffold1177_4_pt1 | contig 32602 bp, 28 predicted proteins | sample TARA_R110002126 | Tara Oceans TARA_R110002126 (sample SAMEA4397536) | marine metagenome | biome: Polar Biome; feature: [DCM] deep chlorophyll maximum layer (ENVO:01000326); material: water (ENVO:00002006), including particulate matter (ENVO:01000060) such as... | depth 30 m | reverse complement strand
AGAAGCCATCATTAGGCAAGTAATTTAAGATGCGTTTGCCCTGATTGGGATACGTGTTAACTCAAATGAATTGTGAGATACTTAATTAAGTTAATAAAGCATAAATCATGGGACGAAGATTATGAACAACACCGTAGAACACGCCAGCCGTCCAGCTTGGCTCTCCACTTATGGTTTATTAACAGCTGAACGGCTTCTTGAGCGCTTCCAAATTACGTTAACCCGCGAAGAACTGCTGGACGCCCTTAACAACCCAAGCAGCCCTTATCATCACTTGCTGACCGTCCCTATTCAAAACATATCTAACGGAATCGTGATTAAACAAGTTCATGAGTATCAAGTTTATATGCAAAAACTATTCATCGACTACAAGTTGAATTCAACACAAGCTAGCGATGAAATTGATATGAAATACAACGAGCTCGTCCAGTTAAGCGAGTTATTTGACGAAAAAAAACATGAGCATCAACAACTCATTGCAAAAAGTCAGTCCTGGCTGATTGAGCAAACACACGAAAGCATGCTTGAAATAACACCTGAAACATCGCGTCAAATTGAAAGCTTTGGCACACAAACAGAAAGCATGCGCCTTGCTTTGCTCGACCTGCTTCAGCAATTTCGTGACTTAATCATTCAAACAACAGCGATTTTAAGCATGATGTCTGATTACAAGTTCGACGCTGAGCAAGCAGAAATAAACAAAGCCATGCTTGATTTTGATCCGCTGTTTACTGAGGTTGAGAGCTAACCGTGAATGAAACCATCATCCTTTTTCAGGCCCGCGGCTTGGTTTATCACCGAGATGATCAGGCGGTTTTATTGCATCAAGCCGGCCTTTAAACTCTGCTGTGGATACTGGATTGGGCTCTCGCGAACTCAGATCGGTTAATACATCAGGTCTTAATTTTTCGGTCAGGAGTTGAACCATATCTAAATGTCCATAATTAACTGCCTGCAGTCGCATGGCTTCCGTTGGCTTAACACCTTGGTCTATTAAAAATTTTGCGAAGTCAATAACACCATCAGCACATGCCCGTGAAAGCATGCTTTCACCGTGTTTAATTAATTCGGCGACGTTTTCCGAGGAGAGGTGAAAGACAGCAGCCTCAAAATCATCCACTGTTTTAATGATGTCTTTTAGGTCATCTTTCATCGCATCAAGCAGAACCGTGCGCTGCTCGGGCATGAGGCGCTGCATCACCTTACTAAAATCATCCACTGTTTTAATGATATTTTTTAGGTCGTCTTTCATCGTATCAAGCAGCACCCCGCACTTCTCAGGCGAGAGAAACAGCATTACTTCCCAAAAATCTGTAGCTGTTTTAATGATTCCGTTCAGATTATCTTTCATCCCGACAAGCAAAGCCCCACACTTCTCGGGCGAGTGGCCCCGTATCACCTTGATAAGATCACCCGTCGTTTGAATAAGGTCATTCAGCTTATTTTTCATTGCATCAAACAAAGCCCCACACTTCTCGGGCGAGAGGTTCCGTATCACCGTGATAAGATCACCCGTCGTTTGAATAAGATCATTCAACTTATGTTTCATTGCATCAAACAAAGTGTTGCACTGCTTGAGCGTCAGGACATCTAACATATCCTGAAAACCATCTAATTCTTCAATTAAATCTTTTAGATCGTATTTTATTCTATCGAACACAAACTCGCCCTGCGAGGGCGAGAGAACTTTCATCACACACATAAAATCTACGTCTATTTTAATAAAATCTTTTAAGTCGTCTTTCATCGCATCAAACAAGGCTGTAGACTGACTGGGTGGGAGAAACCTCATTGCTTGCATAAAATCATCAAGCGAGCTAATAACTGCTGACCATTGAACAGTTTTGTCATCTAACGTTTGCGGATTCATGATGATATCTAATTGTGCACGTTCTTTTTCTGTGAAATCAAAATAATCATGTGCCTTAACACCCTGCCAAATCACTTGCCTTACATTGGGCCAATGGATATCGGTCATACCTTTTTCACTGACAATAAAAAACGCTTTTTTCATTGCTTCGTTTGCCTGAGAAAGCCTGATGCGGGCGTTATCACCAAAAGCAACCATATCATCTGAATAGGTTGATTTGATGCTTTCAAGCAATGCTTTTTTATCATCAGATAGTTTAGCAAGCGTGTCTTCCAGCTGTTTTTTTAAGATAAGAGGCATATTAGCTGGGTTAAGAAACACACGAATATTTCTATCCGTAAGACCCAAGGCTTTTAACGATGATGTAACATGCTCTGTTAGTACTTTTTTTGATTCATCTTGTTGATTTAACGCATCCTGCGCTGCTTCAAGCTCAATGACAACAGGATTATCCTTAAATAATTGCATCAAGATCGTTTCAATTTTATGGTATTCATCCACCGGATAAGCGCTATCTTTTGAGCCTTCGTAACCCACGTTACCTAACTGCCCTTTCAACTGATCTTCTAACCCTTGAAGCATGGCGAATAACTTCAACTCTATTCCAAAAACATAAGCGACAAATCGCTGAATTATTCCGTCAGGCAAGTCTCCTCGATACCTATCTTCTTTATTTAACGCATGCACACCGTATCCAGCATTTTCTGCAACAACAAAACAACGATTGTACGTATGAACCTCGTCGGTAAGTCGTGTTGCCATGCGAGCAACAATGTCTTGACGCACGCGGTAAAGTAAATCATTCATATCTTGGGCTGAATAAAAACCGTCCACAACGGCATTAACACCATTATGAAATCCAGGTGTGCATTGCTCAGCGCGCTCATGTAATTTTATCGCAAGCATTTTTTTTTCAGACTCTCCCGTATCCGACGCCTTGAATTTGTCATAAATGACTTTAAGCCCCTCTAATACAGCATCTTTTAATGCGTACGAGGCACCTTTGCCCACGTGCTCTTGCATACGCGCTGGAAATTCTTGTCGTTCTGACTCATTCAAGTGTTCATTAATTAACATGATGAAATCACTGAGTTCATCAGAATCAAGTTTAAGTCCTGATCGCTCGGGATTGTTGGTAGGTAATTTAAATACGTTATCTTTTATTTGATTCATGAGACTGTACAACCAAGCTTATCACTTATATCGCCATCAGCGGCTTTATCATGTCTTTTTTGTTTGAAAATTGCTGTAGTACAGCCTTCTTTTTCATTAGGCGGCAATATGTTGAGTTCAATACCATTCCAGCTAATAAACTTTGTAAAGATATTGTTCAGTTGTTCATTTATATCTTGCGTCATGCTATCTAATCTCTTTTCACTAATATGCTTATATTGACAAGCAAGTGTCATGTCCAACTCGACATCACCTTGGGTAATAAGTGCCTTTAAAACAAATTGTGCGGGAGGTGGAAACGAAAATAAATGAGGATTGGATTTAAGAATGTTGCTCCATGGGGTATTAACAAAGGAAGACTTAGTGAATAAATTGATCGAAGTAATATGATAACTTTCTGTCGGTAATAAGGAAAAATTTTCTTTAATTAAAGAGTTACTCAAGAGTGTTGAGTATATATTATCCCAAAAAGAGAGCTCATCTCTTGTTATGCCGGATATAATGGTTACGCCTGGAAAATAGGTGAATTTTCCGTCAGAATTTATTTTTTGTAAAGGCATAAATACTCCACATCTCTCACGCTATATATTTAACTATAACCTCATAAAACCAAATATCAACCTAAAAGACCAAATAACTCCCTGTTAGGTTTTTTTTAGGCGTTATTAACGATAGGTACAATAGGATGCCAATCGATATTTATGGCACAGGTTTTTACTCGCCAAAAAACAACGGTAAATTAATGGTATCAGCCATGCTATTTAATAGTAGCGGGCACACACTCCATGAGTTTACCGTCCCCTTAGGGCTTAGGTTGCAGGCTCAGCATGAGTTTCGAAGCATCGCTGGATTTGACCAGACCAATTTAGAATCAATGTTCTTAAGTGATAATAGGGCTGCTTATGATACAACATTAGATATACTCGCTAAGCCTAAGAGCTCACAAGACATATCCAAATCTATGGAAACAATGAGAAATAATCATAATTCAATAAGTATTTATAAAATAGCCAGGATATTTGGAGAAGGAACAAAAAATACGTTGTCCAAGAGGGTTTAGCACTTGCAATAAAACAACTGGATCATGGAGATACTGGATCAGCAAAAATCATCATTAAAAATTTAATAAGTGATTTAATTCAATTAGGAAAAATAATTTTAGGTACCATCACTTGATATTGATTATGCATAACAAGCCAACGCTGGCATAAAAGCGGCGTATGCACATAAAGATGATGAAAATAAGCTCGCGTAAATCCATCGGAACACGCGGGACACACGCATGCTTTATCAAGTATCGAAAAATCCATGGCATATTTTGTATCGGTGATTAAATAATCAAGCTCATCACCTGACGCATACATAAGGCCCTTCAATGCATCCTGACCGGGCTTGTTGACATGTTCCAAATCATACTTAACGCATTTTAAAATAATATCTGGGTAAGCTTGTGCTGCGAGCGGTAATAAATAAGCAGGCAAAGCCACATGCTCAGGGTTTAATTGCTGGATTAATAACAAAATTTCATCGTAGCTAAAACGTAATATTCTGCCGTCATATTTTGAACGAATCACGCATTGCCCTTGAGCATTATTAGGTATGAATAATGCATTCAAGACCAGCTCACCCGGCCAGTCCCAATAAGCCGCCAAGTTATCCAGCTGCTGTAAAACCGCGAGTCCGGGCTTAAGTAATAAATCACTGAGATCGCACGACGCAAGCGTCACACCAATTGAAAGCCAATCAGAAACCGTAAGTACTTTACCCGCTTCATCCGTTAAACTTGGAACCAACATAACTATCCTTTTGATGTATAAATTATAATTTATAACAGTAAAGTAACATCGCCATAACTAAAAAACCGATACTTTTCAGCAATCGCTTCTTGATACAATGCCATGGCATGTTTATGCCCAATAAACGCCGAAACAAGCATAAGCAGTGTCGATTGTGGCAAATGAAAGTTGGTCACTAAACCATCGCAGATTTTAAATTCATACCCTGGGTAAATAAAAATATCAGTATCTGCTTTTTGAGGTTTTAATTCACCCTCACGCGCTGCACTCTCCAAGCTTCGCAGTGCCGTTGTTCCAACAGCAATCACGCGGCCTCCGGCAGCTTTTGTTTTTGACACGGCTTCACATAAAGCCTCATCCACCTGAAAATATTCGGTGTGCATTTTATGTTTTTCAAGCGTTTCGACGCGTACAGGCCTGAACGTGCCTGCCCCAACGTGCAGTGTTACATAGGCAATGTTGATGCCTTTGGCTTTAAGCTGTTCAATGATTTCATCATCAAAATGCAAGCCGGCCGTTGGTGCGGCTACCGAGCCTTTATGTTTTGCATACACCGTTTGATAACGTTCAAAATCAGGCTTATCATCTTCACGTGTAATATAAGGTGGAAGCGGTATATGACCGATCGCATGCAGCATAGTATCAATCAAACCATCGTTTAACATACGGCATAAATAAAGATCGTCTTGCTTTTCAATCACCTCAATCCGCCAAGTGCCATCAAATACAATTTCAGTACCTGATTTGGGAGATTTGCTGGCCTTGATATGCGTTAAAAACGTTTCGTCCGATAAAATACGCTCAATCAAAAGCTCAACCTTACCGCCCGTATTTTTTTGGCCATACAAACGCGCAGGAATCACCCGACTATTATTCATGACCAATAAATCACCGGGATTTAAAGCATCCGGAAGAGACGCAAACATGGCGTGCTGCATCTGTTCGCTGCTACGGGTATAACGCAGCAAACGCGAGTCACGACGGTTTGCAAGTGGGTACTGTGCAATCAGTTCGGGGGGCAGTTCAAAATCAAAATCTTTCGTGTTCATATGTTACTCATCTTAAAGCAAGCCGCGATTATCTCACAAAATAAATCTAAAAAAAATCAATCTGCTTGAATCACGGCTTTTTCCAAATCGTCTTCCGATAAAACTCGCACACCCAACGCCTCGGCTTTGGTAACTTTTGAGCCTGGATCGCGCCCAGCTATCACCGCATAGGTTTTAGCCGAAACCGAACCGGATACCCGTGCTCCTAAAGCAATCAGCTTAGCTTTTGCCTCTTCACGCCCCATATTTTCAAACGTTCCGGTGAGCACCAGTGTTTTTCCATAAAACTCATGCGCCTCATCGACCACCACAACCTCTGCTTCAGGCCAATTTATACCACAAGCAATCAATTTTGTTATCACGTCTTTATTATGCGTTTGTGCAAAAAAATGGGTGATGGCCTCGGCTGCTACAGGACCAATATCATCTAGCCCCATCAAACGCTCTTCAGATGCTGCTTCAAGTAAACCAATACTTGGGAAAGCTTGCGTAAGCGCTCGCGCACTGGCTTCACCAATGCTTGAAATACCCAAAGCATAGATAAACCGCGCGAACGTGGTCTTTTTGCTTGTATCTAACGCTTGAATTAAATTCTCGGCGGACTTTACGCCTATACGTGGTAGTTCAATCAAGCTTTCAATCGATAAAGTATAGAGCGACGCGATATCTTCTAATAAATCAGCGTCCACGAGTTGATCAATTAAGCCTTGGCCAAGCCCATCAATATTCATCGCTTTGCGTGATGCAAAATGCCAAATCCCGCGTTTGAGTTGTGCTTTACAAAATAAACCGCCTGTGCACCGCGCAACGGCCTCGCCTGGCAAGCGAATCACCTCGGCATCACACACCGGGCAGTGTTTAGGTAGTATGATGGATTCTGTATGTTCCGGGCGGCGCTCAAGTACAACCGCAACCACTTCAGGAATCACATCGCCTGCGCGACGTATAATCACCTCATCGCCTATACGAATATCTTTACGTGTGATTTCATCCATATTATGTAGCGTCGCGTTACTCACCGTAACACCTGCCACAGCGACCGGTTGTAGACGAGCAACCGGTGTTAATGCACCCGTTCGTCCTACCTGAAAATCAACCGATAATAACCGCGTGACTTCTTCTTCAGCAGGAAATTTGTGTGCGCATGCGTAGCGTGGTGCGCGCGCAATAAACCCAAGTTTTTGTTGTGCTGTAATACTATCCACTTTATACACCACGCCATCCACTTCAAACGGCAAGTCAGGTCGCGCTTTTTCCATGCTTTGATAATATGCAAGACAACCGGCGAGACCTATCGCGGCGCGTGATTCACGAGGTACCGGAAAACCCGCTTGTCGTATCCAAAATAACTGCTCAAGATGACTGTCAGACCATGCAAATTCTTCTGAAGATACGCCCATACCATAGCAATAAAATGCTAACGGTCGTGTCGCTGTAATGCTTGAATCCAACTGACGCAAACTACCTGCCGCTGCATTGCGGGGGTTTGCGAACGTTTTTGTACCATCAAGTCGTGCTTTCTTATTTAAAGCCTCGAAGCCAGCTTTAGGCATATATACCTCACCGCGTACTTCAAGCACATCAGGTACGGGTGTTATTCTGAGTCTAAGAGGAATCGACGCAATGGTTTTAATATTATGGGTTACATCTTCGCCCACTGCCCCATCACCTCGCGTGGCCGCATGCACTAAAATACCTGCTTTATAGGTTAAATTAATTGCTAAGCCATCTAACTTAGGCTCGCATGCAAAACATATCGTATCGGGGTCTTGTTCTAATACATCACTTACGCGTTTAATAAATCCAGCCAAACCCTCTTCTGAAAATACATTAGATAACGACAGCATAGGCTTTGCGTGTTCTATGGGTTTGAGTGCGCTTGCAACCGCACCACCCACACGTTGCGTCGGTGAGTCCTGCGTTATTATCTCGGGATGCTCAGACTCTAACGCTTGTAACGCACGAAAAGCCCGGTCATACACCGCATCTGGCACGGTTGGAGCATCCAAAACATAATATTCATGATCATACGCTCGAATCATATCGCGAAGTTTTTCTGCTTGTTCAATAACAGGCACATCATTCATTCTTATCTATCCTAACTAAATCTAACTAACAATATTTCTATTTTGCCACGCATGCATCAGGCAGGTATACTCCAATCATCTTAATTTTAAAAAAAAGCTGAGCACTCATGCCTTCGATGATGATTGTATTATTGTGTGTACTCGCGGCATCCGGCATCAGCATCATCACGATGGCGTGGCTTACTTTGTCGCAAAAAAAACAACTTCTGGCCTTAAGCTTACTTCAAGCGCAGCTTGAAAAATCAGAACAGCGATTTACACAACAATTGCATCAATTACAGCTTGAGCTCCAAGAACGCTATCAAACAGGACAGCACAGTATTCAAACCAAATTTTCAGAAAGCCAACACAATAACCAGCATGTTATTCGAGACAGCATTCAACAACAAATGACGGACGTGCGTGAGCAAATGAGCCATAGCTTTAAACACCATGCAAACTCACTCACAACCCACCTTCAATCACTCACCGAAGAAATTCGCTCACATCTCAACGGTGTTAGTCAGCAAGTAAGCCAGCGCTTAAACGAAGGCTTTGAAAAAACATCATCTACGTTTACCGATATTGTCAAACGCCTGACCATCATCGACGAAGCACAGAAAAAAATCGCGGAGCTTTCAACCCATGTCGTGAGTTTACAAGACGTACTTGTCGATAAACGCGCACGCGGGGCCTTTGGAGAAGTACAATTAGCTGCACTCATAGCAAACATGCTACCGAGTAATCACTACAGCTTGCAATATACCTTAAGCAACCAAAAGCGCGCCGACTGTATTTTATTTTTACCCGATCCAACCGGTAATCTAGTGATTGATGCCAAGTTTCCGCTTGAAACCTATCAAAAAATCATGAATACAGAACGAGCTTCATCTGAACGCAAAGGCCTGCAACAACAGTTTCGTCAAGACTTACAAAAACATATCAAAGATATCTCTGAAAAATACATTATTCCGCATGAAACGGCCGACAGTGCCTTGATGTTTATTCCAGCAGAAGCGATTTTTGCTGAAGTTCATGCTCATTATCCTGAAGTGATCGCCCTCTCCCAACGCCTTAAAGTATGGCTTGTGTCACCGAGTACGCTGATGGCCGTACTGACCACAGCACGCGCGGTTCTTAAAGATGACGCTACAAAAAAACAAGTGCATATTATTCAAAAACATTTACACGCACTGTCAGGTGACTTCCAACGCTTTGATAAACGCATGGATAAACTCACCAAGCATATTGATCAAGCCCAGCAAGATGCCACAGAAGTGAATTTATCGGCTAAAAAAATCACGAATCGCTTTAGCAAAATTGAATCGGTTGAGCTCGAAGGCATAACAACACCACCTGATACGATACATACAAAACCGCTGGAAAAATCAAAAAGCGAGATTTAGTTTATTAGCTATACTTAAAGTAATTCTATTTAATATTGGATAACATCATGCGATTGCTTGGTTTGTTGTTCTTGGTTGCAAGCCTTACGATTCCTATGACGGCTTCAGCCGATTGCCGCGAAAATTGCTGTGACGACATGGGTGGCGTTCAATATTGTGACTCATCCGCCGGACGGTATGTTTGCCAAAATGGCCGTTATTCCAGTTGTTATTGCACGCGTCATGCCATCATGAACATGCAAGCCTTTGAAGGCTGCTGCATGTGGAAAGGTGGTGTACTGCGCGTTGATGATAGAACCGGTTTTGTTATTTGTAATAACGGCGGTGTTTCGGCCATGTGTAGCTTAGGTAACCCAATTGAGGAAGCTGTGATTGGGCAACAAGCGTTTTAAATATAAATTATTGCATTACGCGACCTGAATGAGTTGTTTCATCTCGCGTACAGCATCTTTAAAACCTACAAACAGCGCACGTGCCACAATCGCATGGCCAATGTTCAGTTCGTTCATCCCAGGAATACGCGCAATAGGCTTCACATTATGATAGTGCAAGCCATGCCCTGCATTTACAATAAGATTAAGCTTTGTAGCGTATTCCGCGGCTTGCTCAATACGCGCTAATTCTTTCATGACGTCGGCTGGTGTTGTTGCATCCGCATAGCAGCCCGTGTGTATTTCTATCACTGGCGCGCCTGCTGCTGCTGCGGCTTCAATTTGTGCGTTCACGGGATCGATAAACAATGATACTTCACTGCCTATGCTTTTCAAACGTTGAACCGCATCAACAACCGCTTGATAATGCGTAACCACATCTAAACCACCTTCGGTTGTGATCTCTTCGCGCTTTTCCGGTACAAAACACACATGCTCTGGCGAAATTTTTTCAGCAAATGCAACCATACCGTCCGTAATCGCAAGCTCTAAGTTCATACGTGTTTGCAACGCTTCTTTAAATATTAAAACATCACGCGGTTGGATATGCCGATGATCTTCACGTAAGTGCAGCGTAATACCATCTGCGCCTGCTTCTTCAGCATCCAGTGCGGCTTTGAGTGGATCGGGGTATTTTGTTCCACGTGCTTGCCGCAGTGTTGCTACATGATCGATATTCACACCTAATAAAACATGCCTATACATTGATTTTCCTCGAGCTAAACAAAGCTTCATGTTTTACCAGAAATTTACATACAACGCATGCTTATTTTAGATTTAATATTTTAGATTAACGTTGAGTCCCTAAGGCTTTTGCATTTCCGGTCCATTTCAAACCAAAAACTAACCCTTGAAGAGCAAAGTTAGTCGACGTCGTGTTAACCGTATCATAACGCAAATTATAATTATCGAAGATTGTGGAGCTAAAATAGTTAATCCACATCCATCCCGCATCTAACGTTATTGCACCATACGTGGCATCGTAAGTATATTTCGCGCCTAGTTTAGTTTCTAACTCAGGGACAATGGTAGAAACACTCACATGACGATCGGAATATAATGCTGCATACGTTGTATTCGACGCATGCTTTCCCGCTAAGATAGCTGTTGCTACATTTCCATAAATATCAATATGATTGACAAAATGATGGGTTAAGTTAGCCCCAACACGCGCGCCAACACCATTAAAGAATCGATCAATCACAGCACTGTTAGCCGCCCCATTATCTAAAACAACATAGCGTTTTTCATCAGTTAAAATTTGGGCGTATGTCAAACCTGCATGCAACCGAGCTGAGTTATTATCTGATAACCGAGAGGTATGACCCAATTCGATATTTACCGCATTCCAACTCGGGATAATTTTACCGTATACGACCGATAAAGGATCCCCGGCTCCAGAAAGCAAGCCACCAAAATCTTTAGATATCGCTTTCTCAATACGGTACCATTCTAAATTAACATCAGAAGCATCACTCCAAGCATACGCTCCATACACTTTAAAACCCCATAAATATGGGCGAGGTTGTGTTGCATGACTTGTTTGTTGGGTTGATGTTTGCCTTAATCCCCGATAATTAATATCACCATAATCGGGCTGCATATATAATGCATCGGCACCAAGAGACCATTTAGAAGGTGTTGCATCCATTGCCCCCGTCGTACCAGCATGAGACGAAGCTGCCACAGAAATTAACATAGGTAATAATAATCGTTTCATTTTTATCCTTAAAAATTTAGTTATTATTTTTGCTCTTGCCCTGAAAAAATAGACACCACACTAAGCGACCATTTTAATTTCAAACACTTCAGGAATTTTATAACCAATCGTGGAATGAAGTCGTTTTCGATTGTAGTATATTTCGATGTATTCAAGCACCACATTTTTTGTAAGGGTCCTTGTTGTTAATCTCTCCCTATGAATTGCTTCAACTATAAAGTGACTCGGCAACCCTCAATCTTTAGCTACTTGGGGAACACCTTCTTTTTCGGAGCGCTCAAGAGCAAGATCTTTAAATTGGGGGCTATATTTCTTTCTGGCAATTTTTTTTCTGATGCCTATTTTAGATTTAATACCAAATTTATATAATATTGACACCCCCTACCATTTCACCTATTTTATTAGTTAATTAAAAAATTACTTAAAAAATCAGCCTGTGATTAATACATCAGCATTCCACCTTACTGATTCAACCCAAGGACCTATCATTCATGATGCGATTCTTAAGCACACTTATAGCTTTATGTTTGTTTATATCTAGTTCGATAGTGGCTAGCAGTACACCATTAACGATTACCCCCCTAGCAACACCAAAATTCTCTCTTCCATTAAACAATACCGTTCGAGTAAAGTATAAACTTACGAATCAATCCAGCAATCAATACATGTTTACCATGAACCCTATCGCTGGCATTACCCAATTGCCATCACTGCTAGGTGGTTGTGGTAACCCAGTGGTGTTGTCAGGGCATACGTCATGCATTATTACATTGCTCATAAATGGCGCCCAATTCACTGAATTACCTGTGAGTACGCTACCCATTTTTTGTCAAAATGGCTCACCGTTTGCGTGTTTTCGCCCAGCGCGCAAAGATACACTTCAGATCACGCAAGCACCAGCAACAACAAATGCAACACTTGTTGTGACCGACTCTCCCTTGACCTTAATAACAAATGGGGACTCTGGAAAACTCACCGTTACGAACACATCGCTCGATATAGCGGCGACGAGTATCACAGCTAATTTGGCCGGTACCGCATTAGACGGGCATGTCACAGAAATAGGTAACACCTGTTCCAGCCTATCGCCTCAAGCAAGTTGTACGCTCACCTACCTGCCAGGTAACACGGTTGTACCCATGACTGATTTTATCATTCAAGGGAGTAATACAAACTCAATCATTGCTGCCATGCAGGTTTCAGATATTCCTCCCCCCCCTATTCCAACACTTGTTTCTCCATCATCGGGACCGGCTTCTGGAGGTACAGGTGTTATTGTAACAGCTGAAGATCTTACCGGTGCAACAAGTATTTCTTTCGGTGGTGTGACCACGACTTTAAACATCGTGAATTCAACAACCGTAACGGCTGTTGCGCCCGCTCATGCCGAGGGTGCTGTTGATGTGGTGGTGACAACACCGAACGGTGATGTGACCGCGCAACAAGGCTATACCTACTTAGCCACAGCCGTTGGACAACGGGCTTCCGGCGGGACGATCGCATGCCTTGACGACACAGATCAAGATTATTTGATTGCAGCGGTTACCGATAACGGTGTAGATTTCGTATGGGGCGGTTTTGGCACAACAACAAACGCAAGCAGTACCACAGATGGTGCAACGAATACGGCAATCATTATCCAGATACTGGGTGATAATGGAGGCACGCCATATGCAGCGCAACTTTGTGCTGATTACGAAGTGGATTCACAAGGCAATACCCCCTGCCAATCAGGTAATATCTGTTACACCGACTGGTTTTTGCCTGCCGTACTTCAACTCCAGTGCATCTATGGTAACCGGGATGCGGTCGGTGGATTCTCTACAACAGATCATTATTGGAGCTCGACAGAAAACGATAGTTTCGAGGCATGGGGGACGTACCTTACAATCAAAGATAGTCCTCAACGCGTGCGTTGTGTTCGGAGTTTTGCGCCTTAATAAAAACAGAACGCACCCAGTTATTAACCTTTTATCTATACTGCGCAGAATAAATCCCATCTTTTTATGATTTTATAAATCAATCAAATCACCAAGGCACAGAGTATTCTTTTAATGTGATATAATTATGTTAATAAACAAGCTATTAAGCCACAAAAATCAACACGCATCTAACCCCCTTGAGAGATATGAAGCATGCCCGTTTTGTCCGAAAACAATAAAGCTATTTTTATTGAATTAAAAGCCGCGTTTAATAACTTGCCCTGGTACGGAAAAATTATCCCTCCACGCTCACTAGCCATCGAACTTAATAACATGGATGACGTAAACCCATCCCTTCAAAGCGCTTTTTACACGCATCAGGCATATATCAAACACATCTGGCTTTTTAATCCACTTGCGGCGTTTGCTGATACCCCGCTTTATCAAGCTCTTCTGGTAATCCAACGGCTCGATCTTTTATCCGGAGAACATGCGCAAGCTAATTTTAATGCCGTAGCAAGACATCCCAATCTTGATTGGATTGTTAGCACGCTAAAAGCCCTTCACACCGCAGGGCTTTTATCTGGAGCATGGGCACAAGCTAATTTTGATGCTGTGGTCAATAACCCAAACCTTGGTGGAGTAGCTAATATACTTCTGATTCTTCATGTTACAGGGCTTCTGTCCCAACCCTATGCGCAAACTATGCGGGATGCTGCCACAGCACATCCCAACCCTGGCGGCGTTGCTAACGCGCTAAAAGCCCTCCACAGAACAGAGTTTTTGTCTGGACCCTATGCGAAAGCTAATTTTGATGCTGTTATACATCACCCCAATGCATACGGCCTTGCCGGCATGCTTCAAGTTCTGTTGAGTGCGGGACTTTTATCTGGACCCTATTCAGAAGCAAACTTAACGGCCGCATTAGAACACCGAGCCCCTTACGGCCTTGCCAGAGCCTTCCAACTTAGCCATGCCCCCAGCGCAAATATACAAGCCCAGTTTGATACCCTGATAGGCTATTCAGCCATTTTATTTTCTGATGAAACACTCCCATTATGGAGTCAAATATCAAGAGATATGTTTACAGAAGCGCACTGGAGCCGTATTCTTCAGATTTGCCGAGCAAATCAAAACACCCCCGCCATTGGCCAGATACACTTAACGCGTTACATCAACCAAGAGGTTCTCCAATTAGATCCTACAGAACCCCAGGCGTTTAATACAAAACAAAGTACGCATGTTGCAAGCGTGCACCAAACAGTGTCTGAATCAGCCTTACGACTGAATCATCGGTATGAGGATAAAATATCAAACTTAGAATCTAAATTAAACACAATAGAAACCTGGGTAAACACACACGAAAAGCATGAGATTGAACAACGCGCGATTCAACAACTTGTTCACTCACCGTATGAATTTATTGAACCAAAATCAAATATAACAACAAAAATGCTCATAGCACTCAGTTGGGAAGCCATCCATGATGACTCAATGAGGTTGGGTGACTTAGAGGATGCAGAAGTATTATTTCTACAGGGCTTGTTTGATATACAACGAGCTTATAACTTATCAGATACATTTGAAGATCGAGGTGAAGCAGATAAAACAGCGTGTGCATCAGGTACGTTCAACAAACTGATTGAAAAACTGGTCGGCGTGCATCCAGAAGCCGAGCTGAAATACATCACCAAACGAGGTGCCATGCTTAAACTTATACCGCTTATCCGTTTAGCAGCAACACAGGTTTTAAGCTTAAATAATTTAGATATTTTGGATAATTTAACTGTCGCTTCATTAAAAGAAAAAATTCAGCCAAGCGTACGAGAGCAGCTTCTTTTTGAATACGGGGCTTCGGTTGAAGCATTAACCAAAAACTATGATACGTTCGAAAAACTCAAAGCATCTCCTCATGATTATGCGCTCTTTCAAGCAGCACTCCAACTCGAGCAAGATGAAGGGCTCGAGCTCATGATCGAAGGTAAGCTGCTTGCCCCTGATGACGAACTCGATCAAGAACTCATGAACTTAATCACGGCAATCAATATAAAAAATACCAAGCCTAAAACGCATCAAGCACTTCGAGAAACACGCCTTAAGTTTTTTGAATCCTATCATGACCAATTTAAGCTTAATGACCAAGCACCAGCACAAAAAATTAATATTAGTAATAATTATTGATAATTGATTGTCATACCATCAATTATCAACCATAATTGATGGTATGACATAACAAAAATCACTCAAACTATGTTTTCTCGCTTATTTAAACTACCTCTCATGCATCAAGATAGCTTATTTATTTTTGGCCCGAGAGGTACTGGAAAAACGCAATGGCTCAAACATAACCTGTTGGAGCACCCACACACCTACATCGATTTACTTGATCCTCTGACCTATCGGACACTTAAAGCCAAACCCGAATCTTTACGTGAAAAGATTTTACTGAAAAATAACCACTGGATAGTCATCGATGAAGTTCAAAAAATTCCTGAATTATTAGATGAAGTTCATCGATTAATTGAGCATGAAGCACAGCGTTTTATCCTAACGGGCTCTTCTGCAAGAAAGCTTAAGCGCGATGGCGTTAATTTATTAGCAGGTCGTGCTATTCGCTACCATATGCACCCTCTGACCATTCAAGAATTAAACGATGACTTTTCACTTGAACATGCTTTAACCTTAGGCATGCTACCCGCAACGTATACTTATCAAGATCCTGCTGGTTACTTAGCAACGTACGTTGATATATATTTACGCGAAGAAGTCATGCAAGAAGGACTCACTCGAAACGTTTCTGCCTTTGCACGCTTTCTTGAAGTCGCTAGTTTCTCACAAGGCGCCGTGATTAATGCAACCGAGATTGCACGAGAAGTCGGTGTTAATCGTCAAGTTATTCAAAATTATTTTAGCATTTTAAATGATCTTCTATTAGCTCATACCCTGCCTGCGTTTACCAAAAAATCCAAGCGTCGCTTAATCACAACCAACAAATTTTATTATTTTGATGCGGGAGTTTATACGCAATTACGCCCTAAAGGCATATTGGATGCCCCCAGCGAAATAGCGGGAATGGGATTAGAAACGCTTTTTTATCAATCTATACTTGCTCTGATTGATTACGATCGGCTAAACATTCAAGTTTTTTATTGGCGTACAACCACCGGTACAGAAGTAGATTTTGTTGTGTATGGAGAAGATAAGCTGCTTGCATTTGAAATTAAGCATACCCAAACCATCACGCCGAAAATGCTGCATGGATTAAAGCAATTCAAACAAGATTATCCTATGGCCGAGTTATTTCTTGTATATACAGGAGCAGACATCCTGCATTTAAGTCAGAACATAACAGCCTTGCCAATAACAACAGCATTAAAAAAATTACCCGACTTACTTAAAAGCAGTACTGCTCAAATGTGATCACGTTACCATCATCCCTTCGTCGACAACGTGGAGACATCACACCACAAATCAGCGTCAATTAATGTCTAACTGATTTTATATTTGACATATGTGCTATAATCTGTCATGATCTTCTTTTTTATTTTTATGTTCTATTTTTTAAATTTTAAAAAGGAATGTCATTTATGAAAATATTAAACAATATATTAAGCCTGATGATGTTAGGTAACAACACAGCACGAGAAGCGTATACAGCGCTTGATCGCATGCATGTGCATGATGAAACGATAGAAACGTTGGAAACGACGAACATGATTCTAGACCTGCTAGAAGAAGATCCAGAAATTGTACCTGATGCACAAGATGCACCGGCACCAAAACAACAAGAAACCATACCGCAGCCAACACAAGCACCAACGGCCGTGCCAACAGCACGACCAACATCACAACCAACAGCACTACCAACACAGCTGCAAGTCGAGCCAGTAGCTCCTGTCGAAGTTGTACCTCCAGTTCGAGGAAGACTTGCCGGCTAATCTAATGTTACGATTGATACAACGCACGTGTTTCAATCACCGCACCATCCAGTAAATGATTGATACCGCGGCGCATAATACGCTTCGCGGTTTTTAAAACATCAACATCGGTCCATACATCGGCAGCAATCGCAAGAATATGCGCGCCTAAATAATCTTGATTCGCACTGTTCGATAATACAAAACCTTCACCAGGAATAAACGTGTAATATTTGTCTTCTAAAACAGTTTGCCCTGTATCGGCTTCTTCTGTATATGAAATTTGATAACCTGAAAGATGAATGAGATTGCGTTCAAATTTTCGCAAAATAATTTCGAGTTGCGTACGTTGCGAGCAACGCACTAACAGGCGGATGGTTTGCTCATAGGTTTCATACAGCATAGGTTCTGAGACATCGGGTTTTAAAGCACGGTACAACACTTCGTTGATGTACATCCCTGCCAGTAAAATTTCACCTTGCAGCAAATCTGATGTTGCTGCAATCTCAATTTGTTTGACATACATGCCATAGGGTCGTTCGTTAATTGACAGCCAGAGTGGCGTAAACGGCTGTAAGATGGCCCGCTTTTTGGGAGAACGCCCGCCTTGACAGTACGCACGGACCAAACCACGCTCACGCGTTAAAAAAAACACCTCTGTAGTACTATTTTTAGCGAGTCGTTGATGCAACAACCACGCTGATAATCCGTCAGTTATCATAACCTAATTGCTTCAAAAGCCGTTCATCATCAGCCCAGCCGCTCTTCACTTTACACCAGCACTTTAAAAACACAGGCTTTCCTAGCAATCCTTCCATATCCAAGCGTGCTTGGCTTGCGATGGTTTTTAATTTACTGCCGCGATCACCAATAATCATGCGCTTATGATTTTCTTTCTCAACTAGAATCAAGGCATGAATACGCACCAGCTTTTCTTCTTCTTCATACACTTCAATATCAACCGTGGTTGAATAGGGTAGCTCTTGACCTGTAAAACGGAAAATCTTTTCTCGTAATAACTCAGCACATAAAAAGCGTGTGGAACGATCGGTAAACTGATCATCTTCAAATAGATGCGGTCCTTCAGGCATCAACGGCTTTAGCAAGCTTTGTAAATGCTCAACAGAAAACCCTGTTTTTGCAGATAATGGAATCATGCTTGCAAAATCATGTTGCTGGCTTAAATGTTCAAGCCAAGGCAATAATTTATTTTTATCTTCAATTTGATCGACTTTATTCACAACCAAAATACACGGAACGTCCGCGTTTTTGATATGTTTTAAAACACGCGCATCGTCTTCAGTCCAATGCGTGCCTTCAACAACAAACACAATCACATCAACATCATGCACCGTCGCTTCTGCCGCTTGGTTCATCAGGCGGCTCATATGTTTAGTGCCACCACGATGTATACCTGGCGTATCAACATACACCATTTGGCAATCACCTTCGGTCAAAATACCGCGAATCACGTGACGGGTCGTTTGAGGTTTACGCGAAGTAATACTCAATTTTTGTTGTAAAATATAATTGAGCAACGTCGATTTACCAACGTTTGGGCGCCCAACAAGTGCTATGTAACCACATGTCGCTGTCATTTATCACCAAAATTAAACATATACATAAACATAAAAACGCTATTCTATCGAATCATCATAAACATGTACAAAGCTTTTTCAAATTCCTACTGAATCATGCTGGCAAGGCGATAACCGCTGACACTTATTCTGCTCATTGGACGGGGAGTCATCTTCACGAGGGCGTTTACCTTGCTTACCTTGAGCCTGAAACATGCTATTCTGAACCAAAAGGTTAGATAACGCGGCATATTCTTCTGGCTCAGCACTAAAATTATCCTCAAACCATGTAAACAACTCCGTGAATACAGGATCCTCTTCTTCTGCACCTACTGCACTATCTTCATGTATATATGGGGCGGCATGGGTTGAACTTGATGCCACGCCGTTTTGATCCACGTTTTGCTCCAACGGTATTGGCTGTGCTAATGAACTAAAATCAGTCTCTGAATTAAATTGCATCATCAAGTCTTCAACCCAGCTCTCCGATTCGTGCTCATCACATAGCTCAGTTGCTTCAACGCTATTGCTTATGTCGTCGGGTGCTGCTGCTCTATGTTGAATTTGCGGGTTATTTAACATGAGTTGCTCTAAGGCAACATGATTCGATAACATCGTCTCAATTTTTTTGACACCACCACTCGAAGAGGCCGCAGTAGTAATTTGTTTATTGGTTAAATTGAGCTGTTCCTTAAGTTGTTGATAAGAAGATAAGACTACTTGTAGCTTTTCAGCAGCACCATGATGAGACGCCATGAGTACTATCTGTTGATTGGTAAAATCTAATGATTTTAGCTGGGCATGCAACGACAACACAGCTTCTAATGCTCGAGCACCACCATGATGAGACGCCATGAGCGCTATCTGTTGATTAGTAAAATCTAATGATTTTAGCTGGGCATGCAACGACAACACCGTTTTCATCGCCCCCGCACCACCAATCTTAGACGCTATCGCAACAATTTGATGATTGGTGAAATTTAATTGTTTTAACCTGCCATGAGATACCAACAGGCATGATATATTTGTGCCCCCACTACCGCGTGACACGAGTTCGACCATGTTTTGATTGCTTAACTCAAAATTTTTGAGTGTGGCATAAGACCTTACGATGGCTTTGATTGCCTTCGCACTTCCCTCGACAGAAGCCATCGTCACAATTTGCTCGTTCGTAAACGCTTTGCTTTTCAAATCCTCATGGTAATCGATCACGGCTTTTATTGCCGACCGACTCGCCAGACAGGAAGTCATGGTTACAATTTGATCGTAAGAAAAACCATAAGGTGGATCCAATAATTTTTTATAATTTTGCAACACAAAAGTAATGGTGTTTGTCGATGATTTTACAAAAATAATTTGTTCTGCTTGCTCTTGGCGAAACCCTGCTGCAAGCAATTGATCAACCGAGGTGGTATAGAAATCTGCCGAAATTTTATATTTAGCTAGTTGTGTTAATATATGATTTTTCACAAATCACCTCGCGAGAAAATTATCGTCTATGGTGTTGGGATGAACTTCTGCTTCAGGCGAGATTTCGACTTCAGAAAACAACGTAAGTTTACTTCTTTTACTGGGTTTTTCTTCAACTTCGACAGCCGCAACGCTTGTATCGTTTTGCATGTCTGTTCGAGGTGATTTAGCGATCTCTGCACGGTAATCTTTATAATCAAAACAACTAAAAAAGTTGTGGAAAACGTGCGTGTTAATAGCGCTATTATTCGTATTTTTTTGGTAGATTGTAATCGTGGAACCACCATGTCTCACACTTGATGTATTCAAATAATCAAGCGTGCCTTTATACGTAAAATAATTGCGTACCTCTGTCATTCTATTGTTAAATGCTGATGAAAAATCAAACGGTTTGCGTTTTTCCAATGAAATATTCCCTAAATGCACGGCTAAGAAACCGCCTTCTCGTACTGCTTTATGACTTTGGAAAATAGAATATAAAAATATGTGATGAAACCAATCTGAAAAATCTGGATGCGTCGCATAGGATTGTTCGTTATTCTTTTTACCTACTTTTTTTGTCGCATAATCATAGCGTTCCATATTAAAGTAAGGCGGTGAAAAATAAGAAAGATCGTTTTGCACACCATCCGGCATAAGTTCTGCATCGGTTAAATTTTGCATCGGTTTATCGTACAAATGAACGGTGGTTGTATGCATCTTTATTGCAGCTTTATAATAGCCTAAATCCGAGACCATCTGTTGTTTACGCGCGAGTAACCCGGCGTGAGGATCGGTATCTATGTATCGCTTAATACTTGGGGTTGCCATCGCGCCCACTAACATATATCCCCAACCACCAAATAAATTGAGATAATTTTCAATGGGGCGTCCATGATAATCTCGCTCTATTTTTTCACATAACGATGTTACTTTTGATGGCTTTGACCGTGATGGCAAAAAATCTGCCTCTAGTTTTTTCGTAAGGCCGGTTAAGTCATGGGTTGTATCTATACAATGCATTAACACACCAATAAAAGAGGGTAGCGTGAATTTATAACTTAATTCGCGTCCAGTCTGTAATGAGCACTTTTGGCGTAAGTCTTCGACATAATATCCTACCGCTTTTTGCCCTTTATCTTTACCGTTACCGTCTGCCAGATCTCGAAAGTCGGTTATAACTGCAGCCAACGTTGTTAAACGATTGGATGGAATACTCGCATTAATTTTTTTTGCCTCAAAAAACATTTTTGTTGCAATGGTTGTTATGATAATTTTTTTTATGACCTGAAACGCGGGTTTGTCCTGATGCGCCACAAGTTTTTGCTCGACATAATCACGAGAAAGTACAAAGTTAGCAACATCAATGCCCTCTACACAAGCCCATGGCTCCTGTATTATCGTCTCCAATGAGGATTTGAGTGCGGGGTCAGATGCAATGATTTCTTGTAGACTTTGAAGCGTTTCTAATTTTGTTGATTTATACGTGTAGTACTTTTTAGCATGCGTGAGCGCCATTCGCTCCAGCATTGAACGATATTCATCGGCTTTTAACTGTACTAACAACGCGTATATAGAAATAGAGAGCTTATTGGCCACACTGAAGTCCTGAAAAAAATATTTAGGACAACTATAAACCACACCATCTTTTTTGTAAACACACCAGTATATATATATACATTGCAGATAAATAAAAACACATATCGTGGCATAACAACTTACAATTTGTGCATATAAAACCTGTTTTTTATGTTATACTCAACTAAAGTATAAGTAATTTACAGTTAAACAAGGAGAACCTTGTCATGGCAGCACCTAAAACCCCACAATTTTCGGATGTAAAACTCTCTCCGCTGTCCGATACAAAAATAGAAACCTTCGAAAACAAGGCAATCGAAGCTTGGTTCTCCAATGCAATGCCATCTCAAAATTCCTCAGACATGCTTAGTCAATTTGGCTTAAAGAGCGCAGATGATGTGCTTACTATGCTTCGATCACCAGGAGGAAAAATAGCCCGGGCACTGATTAACAAGCAGATGGCAACCATGGAGGCACAAAAAAACAACTCAAAAAATAATCAACTTGAAAAACAAAAACTTATGGCTCTTATTTTGGGTCTTTCTTATCAACAAGACGCGGCGGCCGAGGCAGCAGAAGAACGCATCGTTCGTCTGAATGAAAAGCTTGTCGAAAAACAACTCGACGCAGAAGAAAAACGTATTGAAGCACAAGAAGATCAAGATTTTGAAGATTCGCTCGAATCATTCAGATCAGCCGGGGCTCATTACGAAGATAGTATTGAAGCACTTGAGGCCGCACTAGAAGCCCAAAACGATGCGTTTGACAGCCTCGAAACAGAATTATCCGATCTTGAACAAATTGAACGCGATTTAGATGATCAATCTGTTTTTGTTGATAGCCTACTTGCTGATATTGGTACTTTTTTTAATTTAGCGTCAGAAGAGCAAGAGAAACTCACACATAACGATCGCGAGCTCATCAATAGCTTTCCCAAAGATAAAACCATCGCAAAAGAAGATGGTAAGTCATATATTTTAGAACGCGGTCAAAAACTTGATAAACTTTCAAGTAAAGAAAAAGCAGATGCCCACCAAGGCTACTTAAAATTAAAACCCGCGCTCGACACCCTTCAGGATAAAATCAAAACATCACATCAAGCCGATAAAAACCAACACGCAGAAAGAAAAGCGCAGTTTATTCATAAGAGTAAGCAAACGCATCACGACACAACGTTTTTAACGCAGAAGTTGGCGCAACTGCAAGCCGCGCAACATGTCATTCAAAATCATACTGAAGCCCATCGTTTGATGCCTCAGCTCAGACCCAACGCGCAACAAAAAAATAATCCTGACGCTTCAGAAGGACCGCAACAAAAAGCGCAACAACAACGACAAACAAATACGTCCCAGCACAAACCTCATGCGGCCCCGATTGCAGACGCAGAACCCAACACAGCCGTTCTTACTCGAAGCTTTAAACATATGCTGAGAATAGATCCACGGGGAACCATTGCAGCACAAGACCGTTTAGGCGCTCCTCGATTCCTCCAACAAACGGAATTTGGAATGCCGATCGAACGGCAAACGATGCGGTCCCTTCATGAAAATCGAGCAGGGAGAGCCGGTGCGACGGCTAATCGCAATTTAACAAACTCACAAGCTTTAGCGACACAAACTAACGATACAAAATGGACGCCAGAGCCAGATTCCCCCAGAGCTCAAGCAAAAGCCGCCCTCGAAGAAGCACTTCAGGCTAATTCTAAACCTAAAGCTGCGATTGATGAACATGAAGCGAAGCCAACCGCAACGGCGCCTTCGCCTTTTTCAACCAGGCCAAAACCTGAATAAACAACCGGGAGAATGGGTATGTTTTCAACGCATGCTATGATAAAAAATAGGATAAAAAAAATAGCTCTTGTGATTAGCCTGATGTTATTTTCATATCAAACCCTCGCAGATCAGACACCAACAGACATAACAGAAAAAAGACCTCCGTGCCTCTGTACAAAACAATGGGAACCTGTGTGCGGTGCCAATGGTCGAACCTACGGTAATATCTGCGAAGCCAATTGCGCGCATGTTGCTATTGAGTACGAGGGTGCTTGTTCTAGAGAGCATTAAGCACTTTTTTCCAGGACTACTGCATGGCGTATCCGTGGTGACATCTACAGCTTACTTGTCACATTAGGACCATCAATCATTTCCCAGTTAATTTCGTAACCATTAAGTTCTACAATATCTTGAACGTGCTCGAAGCTGGCTGACTCGTGGGGCTTGTTACTTAGATTACGTTGCACCGTACAAAAAGATTCTTCAGGAAAATTATTCAGTTGAAGCCGAAGATCATGGGTTTCAAATTTGGTTCGATAAGGATGAAGAGCATCCCCTGTTGAGTGCCACTGCATGGGCTTTGTTTGTATGGCGTGACTCAATTTATATACAGCACTGTCAGAGAGTTTTGTTTCCTTGATCAGTTTATCTAATGCCGCATAATCTTTTTTAGCCATTTCTTTTGCTATGTGTTTAAACAATTGTTTCGAAGCCATGAATCCTACTTTGCCTACTTTGCTCATAATTGAACCTCGCATAATCATAAAACATAAAACATAAAAACCAAATCCATTGGTTTAAATTATAGACTATTTGACTATATGTAGCAATTTCCTATACTTAAAATTATAACAAATAGCTTATTTAAACTATGTTTGGAGCTATTCGAAAAGAGGTCCTATTATGAGAAATAGAGCTTTAAGATCGCTTACTAAAGTGTTGAATGCCAAACCATCCGTATCTTCAGGCACATATACACCTACAGCAGACTCTACATCGAGTATGCTTGCGGGACTTGACAAGCAACCCGTGAGTTTTACGTTACCTGAAATAATGTCGGTTTGTATCGATACCCAAGGAGAGGCAAAAAGACAAGAGGAGCTCCAAAGCTTCATTCAAAGTTCATTCACAAGCCATTACAATGAAGGTGTCGTAAGCGTACTATTGGGCCATCAAGAGGTGACGTCAGCCGCAGGAAAACTTTATGTCAAACATCTAGAAAAGAATAAATGGGATTATTTGGTTAGAGGTGAGCCCATCCCATCCAGTATGCTCACATCAAGCTTGTCTGAATATGTAACGTATCCAGATCGAAAGATGAAGTATGGGCATAATGGTGATTTTGTGCGGACGGCTTATCATAAAACCCTTCATGATGTAGGTAACGCCATAGAGCAAGGAAAGTTTCCCTCACTTTCTTCGGATGACCTGAAACAGGAATTAGGACCCGAATTAGAAGGCAACCTATCCAATTTAGTTGATAACATCCCACTTTCGAACGTTATTCCCGAAGTGCGCGAAGCGACCCGTCTTTGCGCATGGACGCACATGCCAGAACCCTTGGAGAAGGAATTAAGGGTAAGAAACGCCAAATACTATGAGGGCCGAGAAGAAGGCGCGGATAAAGATTTTCTTATTAGAAAAAATTTAGTGAAGGTACTTGCTGACGAATATATCGAAGATACGTACTCGCCAGAAGTGTGGAAAGCCATGGATAAAATTACACAAAAACAAATAAGTAAGGACGTGTCAGAAATAATATCGGCGCAAATGAAGGAAGGCATGGAATATAGTGATGTTCAACTCGGTAAAGCGTTAGATAGAGTGCATGGTCGAGGTCTTGTCAGCACGAGTGCTACGCATGACGCGGATTATGGTGTGAGACCAATACAACCCAGTGCGCTTGTTGTTGTGCCCGATGAGAAACCTACTGAAAAGCAGAGTACAACAAAAGCTAAAGATGATTTACGGGATCTTCTACTCAGCTCTGATCTCAATGATGATAAGGCGAACAAATCATCAGAAGATGAACTTGATGATGAACCTTCACACAGACCAGCCCTTTGACCTCATATTAAACCACAAGCAAAATTGACTTATATTTACTCTTAGTGTAGCATATTAGCCTTTTGGTGAGTGCCGATATGAACAACCCTTCCAATAAATCAACATTGAATCTCGAAAGCATCCTTAATATACCCTCTTCTGAAACTCACCAAGAGCCACGTCAAAAATCGATCGAAACACAAACAGAACCTTATCTTGAAGCTGAACTGGAACCACATAATACGGTTGAAACATCACTTAATAAATTATCAACCAAATTAAATGCTTTAAAAACACCTAGCCACGCTAAAATTAGAGCTATATTCTATGGCATGCATGATATATTTAATGACATCAGGCAGTCTAAAGCATTTTATCAAAACCAAAGCAATCTTAGAGAATGCCTGCATATTGCCTATGAATGCAGCCTAAAGCTTCTCAGCAAATACCCGGAGCACAAAATAACGCTCGCATGCACCACAACCACCAACACCATGTTTAACTATTATTTGAGCTCGTGTAACGCAGAACGGGCTATCTTAGCCCTTCATCTAAAATTTACAGATGCCGTGCACCATGTTGAGAATGATTTAGCATCACTTCTTACTGAAAATATCGAAGACCTCACACTTCATCAAGGCTCACAAACAATATTAACGCAAAAACGCCCTGAGCAGGTGCAACCCACCATAATTCAAAGCTCTACCCAAGAACTTGAATCACGATGGCAAGCTTTATCAACCAAACAAGTACAAGACACAATCACACCTAAAATTTTTAAATTAACAACAGATATATCTCAACACGTTCATCTTCAGAAAAAACACATGCCCGCGGCCGAAAAGAGTCATATTTTAACCTTAGGATTAGCGGTTGAGGCACGTTATATTGAGCAGCTTCAAAGCTCGAATGGACCCATACGCCAGATATCCAAAGGCATGCAACGCGCCGCAAAATATTTTCATGCGCTTTCTCAGCATTATCAAGATACAGGTATGCCAGAGCTTGCTGAAAAAATGGGTGATAAGAACAGGCTCATGAGCGAACGTGCCATGAACTATGCTCGAATGCTAGCTTGCCGTAACGTCGAGCAATCAAAAAATACCACCACATCTGAAAAAAAACACGCCAAATCACGACGACATGAACTTAAAACTGAAGATCCAGATAATCTTGATCAAATATGCAGTCAATATAAAAATATATGCGGTGGTGATGAAACGTTAGTCACCACAATAGAGCACGCACCCATCGATCATACATCAGTAAACCACGCACGCAGTGAATTAGCCATGACTGCAAAGCAAGATACGAATGTATTTTTTGAGTTATACATGCAAGCTCAAACCTATCTAAACCATGTTCAATATGAGTTGTTAGCTACAATACACTACAACAAAACCATCCTAAATTTTGATCCACTTCTTCAGGACGGATTGGACACGATACCTTCAGACGTTCAAGCAAGACTTATTGATGTACTTCAGTCAGAAGCGGGTGGACAAATTCAAGGTGCCATTCAGTTTTATTATGAAGTCAAATGCAAATACTATGACAGTATTCGAGAAAGCCACAATAAAGATGAATCGGTTACAATTGAACGGTTTTATGCCACATTTCAAAAGCAAGCGTATGATTTATTATTACAACGCTACACTCATTCAGAACAACTTGAAAATCCAGCGCTTTTTAAACAAAATTGCTTAGATATCCTGAACGCCGAAAATTACAGCACTCCCCTACTCAGTGCCCTAGCACGACATCAGCTTGATATATTAGCGGAACAAACGCTTGACACAAAAAATGCAGAAGATGCTCAAACTCAAAAAAAGAGCGTAAATAAATCATATCGTAAAAAATCAAGTAAACCTTCGTCAATAGCAACATCGACACTAGCACCAACGCAAGATGACCCAACGATTTTAGAGCAAATATGCTCTGAGTATGCCGTACGCGTAATCGATTTTTGTACAATATTCGCAGACCTGGACCTTGAGAAAGGCCCAACAGATGCCGTAGCCAATATGCTCTATAACGCCATCACTGATCCTGATAGACAACTGTTTGTTGATGAGTACAATACAGATGTGTTCAATTCACTCTATCGATTCGTCGCTGTTAACTATTTTAGGCCACAAGAACAACAAACCTTAGAAGCATGGGTGAATAAACAGACCTTAGCTGGCAACCATCATGCCGCAGCGCCTGATGATAAGCTCATGGTAAAATCGCGTGCTATGATTCAAGGCATACTGAAATATGGTACTTACCTTAGATATGATCAAAAAGCAGAGCTGTTTAACATACTTGGCCGCATCTACGTCACGCTGCATTCGTTAAACCCCAAACCTTTATTTAAAGAAGATGGCATCACATCTTTTAAGCGTCTTCAACGAATTATTGATGTACTCGAAGGATCCGAGCAAGATCGTTGGGATGATTTTAACTTACAAGATGCTCTTGATGAATTTAAACAAACATCATCCGTTGATCAGCGTTTGCGCCTAGCTGCGCAATTGCCCGAGGCAGAAAAAGAACAACGCGATATGGCCAAAACTGATATCAGTGCGCGAACACTCACGCTTGATGCAAGGTATGACGCCATCTTAGAAAGCGCTCATCATCATACGTTCATTGACGAAATTTCATGGATGCTGTTGGTTGCAACCTCAAATGATAAAGTAAGCGTAGGAAAAATGTATGCACTTACACATCAATTAGAAAAGCCGGTTGATGAGACGAATTTATATTTTTTTTCACACCTTCATGCCATGCTAGAATTGTGCCTTGATTTTATTGATCAAGAAGTTGAATACTCCGAACGCCAATCTCAGTGCTTGATACTAGAGCGATGTTATACGTATTTATTAACCGCTTATGCAAAAGTAAATAATATCGCCGAAGAGCAAACCGATCACGTAGAATTTGGCTTGCGACAAAACATGGATGCTCCACTACCAGAAGCTCAATCGTTTGTTAAAAACACGCTCAACTCAATTCGCGATCGAATCGATACGTTAGGAGGCAATAGTCAAACACTGCCTAATATTGAAGAGCAAAAGCTAGAAAAGCCTTTCCTTCTTCCTCTTGAAATACCTGAGGCTTTACTCAAAATAGATGCTTTAAAACCTGTTTTAGACATGCTTGAAGACAAAAAATACTGGCAAATGTTAACCATCTTGAAGAGCCGGCAACTCAACAGCTCAGAAGCGTTATTTTTGAACGCGCTTTTGCATACATGGCTTTTAAGCATAATTTACACCGATGACTTTAAAACATTCTTAGGCCCTAATGAAGCTGTACAAACCAGCTATGCGGAAGCCACAAAATGCTTAGAGCAACAACGCTTAGCACTGCTCAATAAAGCAAATAAAAAATCAATGAAAGACCTATGTAAACAAGAGAAAAAAACGAAGCCTACGGCAACTGAAGAACGAACACCTTTTAGCTCACTTAGCCTGTTTTCAACACGTACAGATGGGGAAGATAGCTTAAAAGATGAAAAGAGCCCAAGCTCAAAGTTAGCGTGATCTGCCCTTGTTAATGCTTAGATTCCACGTTAATATTTTTCTTTTATTAATATTAACGTGAATCTGTATGCTTGAAAAATCGCTACAAGAACTATCCGACCATCCTGATTATCAGGTGTTAAAACGTGTGCCTATCAATCTTCCAGAAAAACCAGACACTCAAAACAGAACGTTTGTCGCCACGGTGATTGATTTAGAAACCATGGGATTGGATGCCACACAGCATGAGATTATTGAAATAGGGCTACTCTCATTTATGTTTTCTAAAGAAGACGGGATTTTAGCCATCACAAACACGTATACCGAACTACACGATCCCGGCAAACCCATACCCGCAGAAATCACCAAAGTAACCGGCATTCGTGATGAAGATGTCAAAGGCAAGGCCATTGATTGGGATGTTGTTGTCAATGCCCTTCAAAGCACGCACTTTGTTATTTGTCATAACAGCCGGTTTGACCGAAATTTTTTAGAACTTCAAACACCTGAACCTATTCAAGATGTTGTCAAAAATTTGCCTTTTGCTTGCACCATCCAAGACATCAACTGGAGTGAGCGTGGATTTGAGAGCACAAAGCTTGATTACCTTAACTGGAAGCTTGGGTATTTCTATGATGGGCATCATGCGCTTAATGATTGCTGGGCGACGTTGAACCTGCTTATTCAAGAGCAAGGCGCGTTCGATGAGCTAAAACATGGAATTCGAAAAAAGCAAACCCTGATTTGTGCTGAAAATGCGCCTTTTAGTAAGAAAGATCTGCTCAAAGCGCGTAAATATCGATGGTCCGATGGCGCGGGCTCACTTCCCAAATGCTGGTGGTCGATGATCGATAACGTTGTGTTTGATGAAGAGAAGGCCTGGCTGGATGCTGAAATTTATGGCCGTACAGGCAAAAGCGACACCCTTCCACAACAAGAAATCACCGCTAAATCACGTTACTCGTTCCGATCAGAGTGCTTACAATTCTCATGATCTGGAAGGCTTATGCTGGACGGTGTATTTATCATGATTCAAGCCATGATATTCATCTTCAAGTACACCAGAACATGCTGTATCGCTGGCTAACCTTAGGCAGCGATGCCATACAAACCCTAATCAACCGCCGTCATCCCGAGCGTCCTGGATTAAGCTATATCCAGTTCTTAACGCTTGCGGCCCGCATTACCCCTGCGCCGTCTTGCCTGCTAGGGCTGGGTGGTGCAGGTGTTGCGCATGCTTTATCACCCTACTTGGGTACTCACATATTAGATGCCATAGATAACAATCATCATATAATCAATATATGCTCCCGTTATTTTCTTAACCAACACATCAATAATCTTAATATTATTCACCAAGATGCCTTTTCATACGTACAAAACACCACAGCATCGCGATATCAGCACCTGATGATTGACCTGTTTACTGCAACCTCTTTTCCAGAAAACTGCAATCATGTTGAGTTTTTTGGTCATTGCCGACGTCTATTATTGCCGGAAGGTGTACTCGCCGTTAATTTAGCTAACAGACATGAACAATGGCGTATATTCACGCATATACGAACTCACTTCGAACACTGCACGGTTTCTATTCCCGTCAAAGGCACACAAAATATAATTATATTTGCTTATAAAAGCACTTCGGTACAACCACTCTTAAGCATGCTTGAAAAACAAGGTTTAAAACAACTTACATGGGATGCACACTGGGGATATGTGTTAACTGCAGGGTAAAACCTGAGCCTTGTAAAAAATAAGAACATGCTATGCTGATAATAACCAAATAGTGACGAATGCGTCATGCAAGAGCAATGCATCATGGATGCTAATATTTAATATACACAAACAGAGGTGATGTATGTTTGAAGAAGTAAATCATATTCAAGAAAACAGCACTCAAAAAAAGAAACGGGTTGTCATTATTGGCCCTTCAGGAAAAAAAATCAGTACAAAGGCATCAAGATGATGTGGATTCACACAGGGCAGCTTCTGTCACAAATAATCCTGGTCTTTGATGCCAGATCGCGTAGGATTGCATGGCTCTTGCCATGAAATGTTAACTTGACGACGCATTGATTAAAAAAGATCACTTTGGTATCATATAAAGCATTTATAGGTTGTCATTAAGGTTTAATCTTAATATCGATGCCATGTTAAAACAAGATTTTGCTATATTCATCGATTGCTGATTAAATAATTTTAACGAGGATTGCATGACTGTTTTAGCCTCAAATTTAATATTAAGCAAACTCTCAGACGCTGACATTTTGTCAATGTCAGCTCAGACTATGTCACAGCTTCCAGGTATTGCTTTTACCAAAACATGCGAGTCTATTTATATTGGCGCTAATTCCTATAGCTCCCACCTATATGGTCTTAAAAACCCTCAGCAAATAATAGGTCTTAATGATTACGAGCTTAAATCATCCGTGGTAGAGTCCGCTGATGATTTTAGAAATGAAGATAAAAAAATATTTAACCATGGGAAGATATATATTTCTCTCCATATCAATAATTACTTAGCTGGAAAGAGGCATGTTTTTTTAACCCAAAAAATTCCCGTTAAAAATTTTCATGGCAACGTGATAGGATTAAATTGCGTAGCTAATGAAATTATCAACCCGTGTGCTACAAATACCATCATGAACTTATTAAGATCGAATAAATTCTTCATCAATTACAGAAAGGAAAAGTTTAATCTTGAAGTGGATGATGGGAGTTTATTTTATGAATTGAATGCTTTTGAAAACGAAGTTTTATATTTATTTAACATCGGGTTTTCACAAAAAGATATTGGATATATAGAAAATACTTCCTTGAGACAGATTATAGAGTGCTTGGAATTTATCAGATTTAAACTCAAATGTAGTTATCAGGAGCTTACCAATCTATGTCTTAAAAAACATTATCATAAAATTATCCCGAAATCTTTGCTGGATAAAATATTTTCGCGATTGATGCTTCCAAATAAAAAACTTGATCCAATGCCCCTTAGTGAAACGCGATGTAATGAATCCATTCAATACCAATTTAAAGACAAACAAAGAAACTCATTTCTTACGCTAACTCGGCAGCAAAGCCAATGTTTATATTATCTTTTGCAGGGAAAGGGAGCAAAAGAAATTGCACGTGAGTTACAATTATCCAACCGAACAGTTGAGCATTATGTTACAGATATCAGAAGGAAAAATGGCTACGCCTCTACCAAACAATTGCTAGTCAACGTACATTTTGATCCTTCAGCATGAGGGCATGAACGCGTTGAGGTAGGTTCAATTAATGGAATAATCATAAGCCTTCGTATCGGGTGATTGAACACAA
>TARA_R110002126_G_scaffold264475_3_pt1 | contig 32701 bp, 24 predicted proteins | sample TARA_R110002126 | Tara Oceans TARA_R110002126 (sample SAMEA4397536) | marine metagenome | biome: Polar Biome; feature: [DCM] deep chlorophyll maximum layer (ENVO:01000326); material: water (ENVO:00002006), including particulate matter (ENVO:01000060) such as... | depth 30 m | reverse complement strand
TTAGTCTAGTTGGAATAATAAGGCTACTTTTTCAGTAGCCTCAAAATTGGAGGCTTCTTGAAATCTTTAAACGTTATTATAAGCATTATAATAAATAATCTGTACTAATAAAATTAGATGCTTTTTTATCTAACAATTCTTCTAAAATAGCATTATTATAAGGTGTATCTTTAGAAGCTACAAAAGTTCTAATAGAAAATGAGCGTAATGCATCGTGTACGCTTAAGGTACCCACAGCAGAATCTTTTCGTCCTGTAAATGGATATACATCTGGTCCTCTTTGAGCAGCACTGTTTAAATTTACTCTACATACTAAATTTACTAAAGTATCAATTAATGGCGCTAAGGTTTTTACATCACTACCAAAAACACTTACTTGTTGTCCGTAATTAGACTCAGCCATATCATCTAAAGGTTCTTGGATATTTTTAAAAGAAACTACAGGAATTACAGGTCCAAATTGTTCTTCTTCATATACGCGCATGTCTTTAGAAACAGGATATAACACAGCAGGATAAATATAATTTTCTGTGGTTTCTCCTCCTTTTTTATTGATGATTTTTGCACCTTTTGCAATGGCATCGTCAATTAATTCTTGAATATAGGCTGGTTTTCCTGGCTCTGGTAAAGGTGTTAATTTTACACCATCTTCCCAAGGATTACCATATTTTAATGCATCAACTTTTTCTGCAAAACGTTTGTTAAATTTATCTACAATATGTTCGTGCACGTACAATACTTTTAAGGCCGTACAACGTTGTCCATTAAAAGAAGTCGATCCAGTAATACACTCGTTAATTGCCAAATCTAAATCTGCATCTGGTAAAACAATTCCTGGGTTTTTAGCCTCTAAACCTAACACTAAACGCAATCTATTTTTATACGGATGATTTGCTTGAATGGCATTGGCAGACTTGCTATTACCTATTAATGCCAATATATCAACCTTACCTGTTTTCATAATAGGTGTAGCTAATGTTCTACCTCTACCATAAATTATATTTACCACACCTTCTGGAAAAGAATTTTGAAACGCTTCCATTAATGGAGATAGTAATAAAACCCCATGTTTTGCTGGTTTAAAAATGGCTGTATTCCCCATAATTAAAGCCGGAATTAATAAGGCAAAAGTTTCATTTAACGGATAATTATATGGGCCTAAACACAAAACAACTCCTAAAGGACCACGCCTAACATGTGCATAAACTCCACTATTTTTTTGAAATTTAGCAGAATTTCTATCCATCTGCTTATAGTCTTCAATCGTATCGTAAATATATTCTACGGTTCTATCGAACTCTTTTTCAGAATCTGGTAACGATTTTCCTATTTCCCACATTAACAATTTTACCACTTCATCTCGTTTGGTTTTCATTTGCTCTGCAAACTCTTCCATACATTCTATTCTGTCTGCTACACGCATTGTTGGCCACAAACCTTGCCCTTTATCATAGGCTCTATAGGCTGAATTTAATGCTTCTAAACCTTCATCACCAGTTAAATTAGGAACTGTACCTAATAAAGTTGGTTTATATTCTTTCGTTGATGAAATTGATGAATATACTTCTGTAAATTCTCCTTTCCATTCTTTTAATTCACCACTAACTAAATATGTTTTTTGGTGTAGAAGTGATGTAATTTTATAAACTTCTGGAATCTCTGTAAACTTTGCTTTCATAAAATATTATTTATCTATAATTAATTACAGATTTGAATTAGTAACTTCAAATTAACGAAAAATAGTACAATATAGGACTAATAAACTACTACAAATCACGAAAAGGTTTTCGGGTTTTAAGAGTTAAATGATTGTTTTTAAACCAAAAAATCGAATAAATCTGGCTTGTCATTTAGATAGTCACCAAAAAAATTATTTGCCTTCATTCTTTGAATTAAAGGCTGTAAATCTTTAGAAGATTTTAATTCCAAACCAACCACTGCAGCACCATTTGCACGATTATTTTTCTTGGTATATTCAAAGTGGGTTATATCGTCATTTGGCCCTAAAATTTCTGCCACAAACTCTTTTAAAGCACCTGCTCTTTGGGGAAATTTTACAATAAAATAGTGTTTTAAGTTTGCAAACAACATTGCCCTTTCTTTAATTTCTTCCGTTCTTGTAATATCATTATTGCTTCCACTTATTACGCAAACAACATTTTTTCCTTTAATTTCATCAGCAAAAAAATCTAAAGCACTAACACTTAAAGCACCAGCAGGCTCTACTACAATGGCATCCTTATTGTATAAATCTAAAATAGTTTGACAAATTTTTCCTTCAGGTACAGTAATTACTTTTTCTAAATTTTGCTGGCAAATTGCGAAATTTAAATCGCCTACTTTTTTAACAGCTGCACCATCTACAAAAGGATCTATTTTTTCTAAAAATGTATTTTTATTATTATTTAAAGAGGTGAGCATAGATGGAGCACCTTCTGGCTCTACTCCTATGATTTTTGTTTCTGGTGATAAATTTTTAAATACCGATGATAATCCTGAAGATAATCCTCCACCGCCAATGGGTACAAATACATAATCGATTTTTCGGTTGGTTTGCTCTAAAATCTCTAAACCAACAGTAGCCTGCCCTTCTATAACTTTTTCATCATTAAAAGGGTGAATAAAGGTTTTGTTTTTTGCATCGCATTCTAGTTTTGCTGCATGAAAAGCATCATCAAAAGTATCACCTTCAATTACGATTTCAATAAATTCTTCACCAAACATTTTTACTTGGTTAATTTTTTGATTTGGTGTTGGAGAAGGCATAAAAATAGTGCCTTTTATTTGTAGTAACTTACAAGATAAAGCAACTCCTTGTGCGTGATTTCCTGCACTTGCACAAACTATTCCTGTTTGTTTTTCATCATCACTCAAAGAAGACATTTTATTGTATGCGCCTCTAATTTTATAAGAACGTACCACTTGTAAATCTTCTCTTTTAAAGAAAACATTCGCATCAAATTGTTTAGAAAGGTTTGTATTTTGATTCAGAGGTGTTTTATATGCGACACCTTCTAAATTTAAAGCAGCCTTTTTGATGTTTTCTATAGTCGGAAAATAGATTTGTTTTGTTTGCATTATTCAAATGTAAAAAAGAAACCTATCAAATTTTTTAAATCTGACAGGTTTCTTGAAAAAATTGGGGGATATTATTTTTTATGCAGATTTTATCACTTTCATAGCTGTCATTGAAGCTCTTAATTTTGCGCCTACAATTTCTACTGGATGATTTCTAATAATTGCATTAATTTTAATCAATTCTTGATTATCCACTCCGTTTTCTGAGCTAAAAGATTTACCGATAACATTGGTAGAAACGGTTTTCATAAAATCAGTTAATAATGGTTTACAAGCGTGGTCGAATAAATAACAACCATATTCTGCTGTATCAGAAATTACACGATTCATTTCTGCCAACTTCATTCTTGCAATTGTATTTGCAATTAAAGGTGTTTCGTGTAAAGATTCGTAATATGCAGATGCATCTATAATTCCAGATTCTGTCATTGCTTTAAAAGCCAATTCTACACCAGCTCTTACAAAAGCAACTAATAAAGTTCCGTGATCAAAATACTCTTGTTCAGAAATTTCTTGTGTTGTAATTTCTTGCTTTTCAAAAGCAGTTTCTCCAGTTGCAGCTCTCCAAGTTAATAAATTTACATCATCATTTGCCCAGTCTTCCATCATTGTTTTAGAAAAATGACCAGTCATGATATCATCCATATGTTTTTGGAACAATGGACGCATAATGTCTTTTAATTCTTCTGATAAACGAAACGCTTCTACTTTTGCAGGATTAGACAATCTGTCCATCATATTCGTAATACCTCCGTGTTTTAAAGCCTCAGTTGTGGTTTCCCAGCCATATTGAATTAATTTTGCTGCATAACCAGCATCAATTCCTTCTGCCACCATTTTATCAAAAGATAAAATTGCACCTGTTTGTAACAAACCACATAAAATAGTTTGCTCTCCCATTAAATCAGATTTTACCTCAGCAACAAAAGAAGATTGTAAAACTCCTGCTGTATGACCTCCTGTTGCAACTGCATAGGCTTTTGCTTGTGCCCAACCTTTACGTTGTGGATCATTTTCTGGGTGAACAGCTGTTAATGTTGGTACTCCGAATCCTCTTTTAAATTCTTCACGAACTTCAGATCCTGGAGATTTTGGAGCCACCATAATTACCGTTAAATCTTTACGAATTTTCATTCCTTCTTCCACAATATTAAAACCGTGAGAATACGATAAAGTTGCTCCTTTTTTCATCAATGGCATAACAGCGTTTACCACATTTGTGTGTTGTTTGTCTGGTGTTAAATTGATAACTAAATCTGCAGTTGGCAACATTTCTTCGTAAGTACCTACTTCGAAATTATTTGAAGTTGCATTAATATAAGATTGTCTTTTTTGATCAATAGCTGCTTGTCTTAATGTATAAGCGATATCTAAACCAGAATCTCTCATATTTAAACCTTGATTTAAACCTTGTGCTCCACAGCCCACAATAACAATTTTCTTTCCTTTTAATGCGCTTACTCCGTCTTCAAATTCTGAAGCATCCATAAAACGACATTGTCCTAATTGCTCTAATTTCTGTCTTAATGTTAATGTGTTAAAATAATTTGACATTTTTTTTGTTTTTGTTTTTGATGAAGAGAAGAGAAAAAAGATTGAAGAATAAAGATTTACATGGTCTTTAATTCTATTGTCTAAAATCTATCTTCTCTAGTCTATTTTTAGTTGTTGTATGATTCTAATAATGTTGATATTTTCATTTCGTCTTTGGTAACAGCAATAAGACCTGAACGTGTGTATTGCATAATACCAAAAACACTTAATTGATCGTATAATTCTACGATTTCTTCTTTTCTGCCAGATTTTTCTAAAACAAAAAATTCTTTATTAACCGTTACAATTCTTGCGTTACTTTCTTTAATGATGTTTTGAATTTGACGCTCTTCAAATAATAATTCTGATTTTATTTTGAACAATCCAGAAATTTGATAAATCGTATCTTCTAAATCGTGATAAAAAGCTCTAATAACTTCTACTTGCTTCTCAATTTGACCAAGAATTTTCTTGATGTTTACCTCGTCTATGTTTACAACAATAGTAAATCTTGATACACCTTCAATTTCTGATGGAGATGTATTTAAACTCTCAATATTAATATGTCTTCTTTGAAAAATTGCTGATATTCTATTCAGCAATCCTATATTATTTTCAGTATACACAGATACTGTATATAATTTTTTTTCTTCTGCACTCATACTTTCGTTCAAGGTTTACAATTTAAAGTTTCAAAGTTACACCTCTGATCTCTAATCTTTGTTCTTTATTCTCTTCTCTTTTTTTACTCTAATCTTATGTCTGAAACACTTGCTCCTGAAGGAATCATTGGAAATACATTGTCTTCTTTTTCTACACAAACTTCTAAGAAATATGCTTCTTTGCTTTCCATCATTTCTTTAACTGCTGGTGCCAATTCTTCTCGTTTTGTAACTTTTTTTGCTTTGATGTAATACCCTTCTGCAATTGCCACAAAGTTTGGGTTTACCATTTCTGTAGATGCATAACGTTTATCAAAAAATAACTGTTGCCATTGACGCACCATTCCTAAAAAGTCGTTATTTAAAACTACTACTTTTACAGCTGCTTTTTGCTGAAATATGGTTCCTAATTCTTGAATGGTCATTTGGTAACCACCATCACCAGAAATAGAAACTACTTCTCTATGAGGTGCTGCCATTTTTGCGCCAATTGCTGCTGGCAAACCAAAACCCATTGTACCTAATCCACCAGAAGTAATATTGCTTTTAGACACGTTAAAATCTGCGTATCTACACGCAATCATTTGATGCTGACCAACGTCAGAAACAATTGCTGCTTCACCTTTACTTTGAATGTTGATTTCTTTCAACACCTCAGCCATTGTTAGGCCTTCTTTTGTAGGATATAAATCGTTTTTGATTACTTTTTCGTACTCAATAGCATATAAATCTTTAAACTTTTGATGCCATTCTGCGTGAGAATTCTCGTGTAATAACGGCAACAATAAACCTAAACTCACTTTTGCATCACCTAAAACAGCAACATCTGTTTTTACATTTTTATCAACTTCTGCTGGATCAATTTCAAAGTGAATTACTTTAGCTTGTTTCGCATACGTATTTAAACTACCAGTAACTCTATCGTCAAAACGCATTCCTATTGCGATTAAAACATCACATTCGTTAGTTAGCATATTTGGCGCATAATTTCCGTGCATACCAACCATACCAACATTTAAAGGATGAGAAGTAGGAATTGCAGAAGCCCCTAAAATAGTCCAAGCTGCAGGAATTCCTGCTTTTTCTACAACTGCTTTTAACTGTTCTTCTGCTTCACTTAAAATTACACCTTGACCCCAAACTATTAATGGCTTTTTAGCTAAATTAATAATCTTTGCAGCGGCCTCAACTTGAGTAATATCTGTTTTTGGAACTGGATTATAACTTCTTATTTTTGTGCATTTTTCATACGAAAAATCGAACTCAGCAAATTGAGCATCTTTTGTAATGTCTACTAAAACAGGACCTGGTCTTCCACTTTTAGCAATATAAAATGCCTTTGCTATTGCTTCAGGAATATCTTCTGCTCTGGTAACTTGACAATTCCATTTGGTAACTGGCGTGGAAATACCAACAATATCGGTCTCTTGAAATGCATCTGAACCCAATAAATGCGAAGGCACTTGACCAGTAATACACACCATTGGTGTAGAATCTATTTGCGCATCTGCAATACCTGTAATTAAATTGGTTGCTCCAGGACCAGAGGTTGCCATTGCTACTCCTACTTTTCCTGAAATTCTTGCATAACCCTGTGCAGAATGCGTTGCACCTTGTTCGTGACGTGTTAAAACGTGATGAATTTTATCTTGATATTTATACAATTCATCATATACTGGCATAATCGCACCACCTGGATATCCATATAAAATATCTACTCCTTCTTCAATTAAGCATCTAACAATTGCCTCGCTACCAGAAATACGTTCTGTAGTCTTTGTAGCATTTTTTGGTGTGTTTATGGTTTGTGTTTCCATACTTTTTATTTTTTTTGATGAAAGCCTATAGCAAACAGAGAAAAGACGTATTCATTATCTTGTGTCTTTTTTCTATTTTCTTACTTCTCTTTTTAAATCTACAAATCAGTAACACATCCTTTAGAGGCAGACGCTACATATTTTGCGTATTTATATAATATTCCCTTTTTGTGCTTTGGTTCTGGTGCCACCCATTTTGCTTTTCTTTCTGCTAATTCTTCATCAGAAATTAAAACATTTATAGAATTATCTTCTGCACTAATTTTAATTTTATCTCCTGTTTCTATTAATGCAATTGCTCCACCAGATTGCGCTTCTGGTGTAATATGACCTACTACAAAACCATGCGTACCTCCTGAAAAACGACCATCTGTGATTAATGCTACAGATTTTCCTAAACCTGCCCCCATAATTAACGAAGTTGGTTTTAACATTTCTGGCATTCCTGGACCTCCTTTTGGACCAACATATCTAATGACGACTACATCTCCTCTTTCTACTTCTCCGTTTGAAATTCCTGTGTTTGCAGCTTGTTCTCCATCATACACCACGGCTTTCCCTTCAAATAACAAACCTTCGTTTCCAGAAATTTTTGCTACTGCTCCTTCAGTTGCTAGGTTTCCATAGATTATTTGAATATTTCCTGACGATTTTAATGCCTTATCTTTTGGATAAATTACATCTTGTTCTTCGAATTCCATTGATTCAACATCAGCTAAATTTTCTGCTAAAGTTTTACCTGTAACCGTTAAACAATCTCCATGTAAAAATCCGTTTTCTAACAAATATTTCATAATAGCTGGTGTACCTCCCACTCCGTGCACATCTTCCATTAAGTATTTTCCTGATGGCTTTAAATCTGCAATTAATGGTGTTCTATCTGAAACTCTTTGAAAATCTTCTAATGTAAACTCAATATCTGCTGCATGCGCAATGGCTAAAAAGTGCAGTACTGCATTTGTTGAACCCCCTAACGCATTTACAATTGCAATTGCGTTTTCTAACGATTTTTTAGAAATAATATCTAAAGGTTTTAAATCTAGTTCTAATAAGTTTTTTATAGCTCTTGCTGTTCTTTCTGATTCTGATAATTTATTCGGGTTTTCAGCAGGAATTGATGAATTATAAGGCAATGCAAACCCCATACATTCTATGGCAGAAGCCATTGTGTTTGCAGTATACATTCCTCCACAAGCGCCTGCTCCTGGAATTGCTCTTTTTATAATTTCTCGGTATTCTTCTTCCTCTATTTCGCCTGCTACTTTTTGCCCTAAAGCTTCAAAAGCAGAAACAATATTTAATTTTCTTCCTTTATAATTTCCTGAAGCTATTGTTCCACCATACATCATAATTGATGGGCGATTTAAACGCAACATAGCAATAACAGCTCCTGGCATATTTTTATCACAACCTACTATAGCTATTAAGCCATCGTAACTTTGAGCATTCATGACAGTTTCTATAGAATCTGCAATAATATCTCTTGAAACCAATGAATAATTCATACCAGAAGTTCCCATAGAAATTCCGTCTGAAACACCAATTGTATTGAATCCTAAACCGACTAAATCAGCAATTTTACACTCGACTTTAACTTCATCTTTCAAGTTGTTTAAATGCATATTACAAGGGTTTCCATCATAACCAGTACTGGCTATACCTACTTGTGCTTTTTGCATATCTTCGTCTGATAAACCTACTGCATACAACATTGCTTGCGATGCTGGCTGAGATTCATCTTGTGTTAATCTGCTGCTATGTTTGTTTAGTTTCATTTAATGATTTGTTCTATTTGTTGACTAAATTATTCTATTTTGCGATTTTTGTTGCATATAATTCAATGCAATTCTTTAATTTCAGATGTTAAAAAATATATTTAAAATACTAATTAACAAATACTTAGCTATATTTTATTATGATATTCAATGCTTAAAATAAATACAATAAAAGACCTATAATTTTTTTACGAAAAGTGGATTTTATTTGGTTCAAAAAATTGGCAAACAAGCGTAGCCCAGATTGAAGCATTTGTTTGAGCTCTTACGCTTTTAAGCGTAAAGCGAGTGCTGAAAGCTGGAAATAGCTTCTAAAAAAAATAGTATTATTTAGATTCTTGTTTGCACGGAAATGATAATTTATTTGTTTTTTCTATTAAAATCGAAACGCGCTGCTAAATAATAGTACTTTGCCCCATGTGGATATTTTGGAAATTCATATTACTATCGTCTTGATTTGTAATATAATCTGCCACAAAATCGCCTACTTTAGATGTAGTTGTAGATTTTTGGCTTTTTCGTTTAATATCTTCTGTTGTAATTCCTAACGCTATTGATTTTTCTACAGCTCTTTCTATAGCATCCGCTTCTTCGTTTAAACCTAAATGATATAATAACATTGATGCCGATAAAATTGAGGCTAATGGGTTTGCAATATCCTTTCCTTTTGCTTGATGATAAGTTCCGTGAACGGGTTCAAACAACGCATTTTTATCGCCAATTGAAGATGATGCCAATAAGCCTATTGAGCCCGATATTACACTTGCTTCGTCTGAAATAATATCGCCAAAAAGATTTTCTGTTAGAATAACATCGAACTGTTTTGGGTTTAAGATTAATTGCATTGCTGCATTATCGATAAACAAATATTCTAATGCAACATCTTTGTATTCTTTAGCAATTTCTGAGACTGTTTTTCTCCACAAACGTGATGTTTCTAACACATTTGCTTTATCGACTAACGTTAATTTTTTATGTCTGTTTTGCGCCGCTTTAAAGGCCAAGTGTGCTGTTCTAGAAATTTCAGCTACAGTATAAGAACAAGTATCAAAAGCTTCTTGACCATCTTCACTTAACGCTTTATTGCCAAAGTAAATTCCGCCACTTAATTCTCTAAAAATCACAAAATCTGCACCTTTAATTACCTCTCTTTTTAGCGGCGAATTGTAGATTAAATTATCATAGGCCTTTACTGGTTTTACGTTACAATATAAATCTAACTCTTTTCTTAAACGCAGCAAACCTTGCTCTGGACGAACTTTTGCAGTTGGATCGTTATCGTACTTCGGGTCACCTACTGCCCCATATAAAATAGCATCTGCATTTTTGCAAATTTCTAGTGTTTCTAGAGGCAAAGGATCTCCTGTTTCTTCTATGGCACAAGCGCCGATTTTAGCTTCTTTGTATAAAAAAATATGGTCGTACGCTTCTGCAACAGCTTCTAATGCTTTCTTTGCTTGAGCTGTTACTTCAGGTCCTATTCCGTCTCCAGAAATTACTGCAATCGTATATTTCATAATTACCGAATTTAAGCTATAGCGATTTTAGATATTTTATTTACTTCTTTCATTATAGCATGAATATCGTCATCTTTAATTTCTTTTTGTTTGTCTGCCATATCTAAAAATGATGTATATGCAGCATCTAACTGAATTTTAGTTAGTTCGTAACCTATTTTTTTAGATCTGTATGCCAACGCAGCTCTACCACTTCTCGCGGTTAAAACAATGGCACTTTCTGTTACACCAACATCTTCTGGATCCATAATTTCATAGGTTTCCCTATTTTTTATTACGCCATCTTGATGAATTCCAGAACTATGAGCAAAAGCATTTGCGCCAACAATTGCTTTGTTTGGTTGTACTGGCATTCCCATACTTTCACGAACCATAATACTTGTATCGTACAATAATTTTGTATTAATACTTGTTTCTAGATTTAAATAGGGATGCTGTTTTAAAATCATTACTACCTCTTCTAAAGCTGTGTTTCCTGCTCTTTCTCCAATTCCGTTAATTGTACACTCAATTTGACGTGCGCCATTAATAACACCTGCTATTGAATTTGCTGTAGCCATACCCAAATCGTTATGACAATGACAAGATAGTATTACATTTTCGATTCCTTTAACATTCTCTCGCAAATATTTCATTTTTGCACCATATTCTTCTGGCAAACAATATCCTGTTGTATCAGGAATGTTTAAAACTGTTGCGCCTGCTTTTATAACTTCTTCGCACACTCTAGCTAAATATTCATTGTCCGTTCTACCCGCATCTTCTGCATAAAACTCTATATCTTCCACAAAAGATTTTGCATAAGAAACTGCCTTTACAGCTCTTTCAATTACTTTTTCTCTTGTTGAATTAAATTTGAATTTTATATGAGAATCACTTGTACCTATCCCTGTATGAATTCTTGGGTATTTTGCATATTTTAAAGCTTCGGCAGCTACTTTTATATCGTTTTCAACGGCTCTTGTTAAACCACAAACGGTTGCATTTTTTACAATTTTAGCAATTTCTGATACAGAAGTAAAATCTCCAGGGCTAGACACTGGAAAACCAGCCTCAATTACGTTTACACCCAATAAATCTAATCTTTCAGCAATTACTAATTTCTGAGTCGTATCTAACTTACATCCAGGTACTTGCTCTCCATCTCTTAACGTTGTATCAAAAATTTGGACCTTATTGTCTTGCATAATTTGTAAAGCTTATCTTTATATTTAATCAAATGTATATAATAGAGAACAAAATAAATGGTTATTTTTACAGTTCCGTACGATTTCTAATATCGTATACCAAAACGTAAGCATTTTACTATCAGTAAATTATGATGAAAAACACTACATCAGTCAATAATCAAAACGATGCTCTTTTTGTACTAATTAAGTCTTTAACGAAGTCTGAAAAGAGGCAATTTAACCTATATGTTGGTAGGTTAGGTGGTAATATTGATGCTAAATTTTTTTCTCTTTTTAAATTTTTAGAAAAGTTAAAAGTTTATGATGAAAAAGTAATTATAAATAGTGGTATTGTTTCTAAACAGCAATTATCGAACTTAAAAGCACATTTATACAAACAAATTTTAATTAGTTTACGATTAAACCCTGCGCATAAAAATATACGAATTCAAATTAGAGAACAGTTAGATTTTGCTACGGTCTTATATCAAAAAGGATTGTACAAACAAAGTTTAAAATTATTGGATAAAGCTAAAAATTTGGCTTTAGAAAATGAAGAAAAAAACATTGCTTACGAAATTGTAGAACTCGAAAAAGTAATTGAAACACAATACATTACAAGAAGCTTAAGCAACAGAGCAGATCAACTTTCGATACAAGCAAAAACGTTAAGTCAGCAAAATGTAGTTGCCAGTAAATTATCGAACTTATCACTGCAATTGTATAGTCATTTATTACAGAATGGCTATGTAAAAAACAATGAAGAATTAGAATTTATCAATACCTATTTTTACAGCAAAATTCCAAAATACGATTTTAATACGTTTGGTTTTAGAGAAAAATTATGGCTCTACAAATCGCATTTGTGGTTTAGTTTTTTATCTCAAGATTTTTTACAGAGTTATAAATATGCTAGAAAATGGGTAGATTTATTTAAAGAGGATAAAAAACACATTATTCAGCATCCCGTTTTTTATTTAAAAGGGATCAATTACTTGTTAGAAGCGTCTTTTTTCGTAAAAAAAATATCTACTTTTAAAGAAGAATTGGCATCTTTTGAAAATGACATCGAACATGATATAATTCCTTCAAACACCAATACTGAGCTTTTAATTTTTCAGTATTTGTATGCCAATAAATTGCATTTACACTTTTTAGAAGCTAGTTTTTCTGAAGGAGAATATTTGGTAGCCATTATCAATCAAAAAATTGAAGATTATAAAAACAGGTTAGATGGTCATTATATTGTTATGCTCTACTACAAAATTGCGTGCCTTTATTTTGGTATGGGAGAAAACAAGTTGTGTATTGTATACTTACAAAAAATTATAAAATCTAAAAATTTAAGTTCTGCAGAAGATTTGCAATGTTTTGCACGAATTTTAAATCTAATTGCACATTATGAATGTGGGTTAGATTACGATTTAGAAAGACAATTTTTAGACACCTATAAGTTCCTCTTAAAAATGGAAAATATGCAAGAAGTTCAAAAAATATTCTTGACTTCTATTAAAGATTTAAGTGATGTTTTTCCGCACGAAATTAAAAACGAGTTCAAAAAAATACATGCAAAACTAAAGCAGTTTGAAGATCATCCTTATGAAAAAAGAGCGTTTTTATATCTAGATATCTTATCTTGGTTAGAAAGTAAAATAGAAAACAAGCCAATTGCTTTAATTATTAAAGAAAAATTAAGAAATCCAGTTAAAAAATAAATTATTCCATTTATATTTATTTATTTTTAAGAATTTCACATAAATTAAAGATTTTCTTAAAATAATCATCATCTAAACCCATCAAAATAAATAATACTTCTATTTTTGTGATGTGAATTTTCCTAAATCAAATACAAATTCTTCTAAAACTACTTCTGTAGTTTGTATTTCTATGCACGCTATTATTCGCACATCAACTACAACTATTACCCTTTAGGGGTTCTACTATAATTATATCATTCAGGTTATTTATTGTTTCGCACAAAACGAAATATTATCATATAAAATTAGAATCTATTTATCATTTAAAAGATGAAAGTATTAAAATTCGGAGGCTCATCAGTAGCCAATTCAGAAAAAATAAAACAAGTTTTAAGCATTATTGCTAAAACATCAGAAGAACAAAAAGTAGCAGTTGTAGTATCTGCATTTGGTAAAACTACAGACAAACTTTTAGCAGGTGCAAATGAAGCATTAGAAGATATTACAACTTCAAAAGAAATTTTAGAGTTAATTAAAGAATTACATTTTAGAGTAATTGATAATTTAATCATCAAAAATAAAAAAGAAGTTACTGATGAAATTACATATCTATTTGATCGCTTAATTTCTATCTACGAAGGTATTTTCTTACTTCAAGAATTATCAAACAAAACTTTAGCAAAAGTTTCTAGTTTTGGCGAAAGATTATCGTCTTACATTATTGCTAGCGCTGCAAAAGAAACTTTAGATGCTACTCATAAAGAAAGTAGAGATTTAATTATTACAAATGATAATTATTTAAATGCTCAAGTAAATTTTAAGATTACTACTAAAAATATCACCGACTTTTTTAAAGAAAATAAACATCAAATTACGCTTTTAGGCGGATTTATTTCTTCGAACTCAGCAAAAGAAACCACTACTTTAGGTAGAGGCGGTTCTGATTTTACGGCATCTATTTATGCTGCTGCTTTAGAGTCAGACGAATTGCAAATCTGGACAGATGTTTCTGGTATGTTTACTGCAAATCCAAGAGTTGTAAAACAAGCATACCCAATTTCAGAAATCTCTTATGAAGAAGCTATGGAATTGTCTCATTTTGGGGCAAAAGTGTTGTATCCGCCTACAATACAACCTGCTTTGCGTAAAAATATACCCATCAGAATAAAAAACACGTTTGAACCAGAAAATTTAGGAACTTTAATATCTAATAATCCTGAGAACGGAAATGAAGTAAAAGGAATTTCACACATCGAAGATATTAGCTTAATAACACTAGAAGGTGGAGGAATGATTGGTATTCCAGGATTTTCTAAACGTTTGTTTGAAACACTTTCTGTTGCTAAAATTAATGTCGTTTTTATAACGCAAGCTTCATCAGAACACTCTATTTGTGTTGGCGTTTATGAAAATGATGCCGAAAAAGCAAAAACACTTTTAGATGAAACGTTTAGCATAGAAATTGCTCGAAAAAAGATAAAACCAATTATTTTAGAAAATGATTTGGCAATCATAGCTGTAGTTGGCGAAAGCATGAAAAACTACCAAGGTTTAAGCGGACAAATGTTTAGTGCGTTGGGCAGAAATAATGTAAATGTTAGGGCAATTGCACAAGGTTCATCAGAAAAAAATATCTCTGCAGTTATAAATAAATATGATGCAAAAAAAGCCTTAAACACATTACACGAACAATTTTTTGAAGAAAAAACAAAGCAATTAAACTTATTTGTAACTGGTGTTGGTAATGTTGGCGAACGTTTTTTGGCACAAATTCATCAACAAAAAAAATTCTTAAAAGAAAATTTAAAATTAAATATTAGGGTTATTGGTATTGCAAACTCCAAAAAAATGTATTTCGATAATTCTGGAATCAATCTTAAAAATTGGCAAGAACTTTTAAAAAATGGAGAACCTACCACTTTAAATAGTTTCTATAAAAAAGTAAAAGAATCTAATCATAGAAATAGTGTTTTTATAGATAACACAGCAAACCAAGCCGTTTCTGAAGTGTATGAAACATACTTAAGAGATAGTATTTCTGTAGTAACTTGTAATAAAATTGCCTGTGCTTCTAATTTTGAGAATTATAAAAAATTAAAAGAGGTATCAAGAAAATACAATGCTTCTTTCTTATTCGAAACCAACGTTGGTGCAGGTTTACCAATAATTGATACACTTAAAAATTTAGTGAATTCTGGTGATCGAATTCATAAAATTCAAGCCGTTTTGTCTGGTAGTTTAAATTTTGTTTTCAATAATTTTGATGAAAACAGTACTTTTCACGATGTTGTTACACAGGCACAAGAAGAAGGCTACACTGAGCCAGATCCAAAAATTGATTTAAGTGGGGTTGATGTTGCTCGAAAAATATTAATTTTAGCCAGAGAAAGTGGTTACAAATTAGAATTGGAAGATATTAAAAACAATGCTTTTTTACCCGTAGAAACTTTGAACACCAATAATAATGATGATTTTTACACTTCGCTAAAAAAGAACGAAAATCATTTTCAAGATATTTATAAAGAAGCTAACAACAAAAATTGTCGTTTAAAATACGTCGCTGAATTTATAAACGGTGAGGCGAATGTTGGTTTACAACATATTGCCACAGATCATCCTTTTTATAATTTAGAAGGTAGCGACAATATTGTGTTGTTTTTTACAGAAAGATACCCAGAAAATCCTTTAATTATTAAAGGTGCCGGTGCTGGTGCAGATGTTACTGCTTCCGGTATTTTTGCTGATGTAATACGAATTGCGAATCAATAAATCTAGGCGCTAATTTGTAGTCGTTAGTGTTTTATTTCTAACAGCTACCGACTAATGTCTACAAATAAAAAATATGGATTATTTAAAAATATTTTCTCCTGCTACTGTGGCTAATGTTTCTTGCGGATTCGATTCACTAGGTTTTGCCGTAGATGAAATTGGAGATGAAATGACTTTTGTAAAAACACCTCAAAAAGGAGTAGAAATTACAAAAATTACAGGTGCCGATCTTACTTATGATGTTGATAAAAACGCTGCAAGCGCAGTTGTAAAAAAAATGTTGCTAGATGCAAATGTAAATTTCGGAATTCAATTAACCATTCACAAAGGTTTTGCTCCAGGAAGTGGTTTAGGTAGTTCTGCTGCAAGTGCTGCAGGTGCCGCTTTTGGTGCAAATAAGTTGTTAGGTGATGTATATTCTGATTTAGAATTGACAAAATTTGCTATGTTTGGAGAGGAAGTAGCCTGTGGTTCTGCTATCGCAGATAATGTAGCTGCTGCTATTTATGGTGGTTTTGTGTTAATTAGAAGTTACAATCCTTTAGAAATCATTAAACTTCCTGTACCAAATGAATTAAGACTGGTTGCTATTCATCCGCAAATAGAAGTAAGAACAGAAGACGCTAGAAATGTTTTGCCGAAAGAAATTCTTTTAAAAGATGCAGTTACACAATGGGCAAATGTTGGCGGTTTAATTAGTGGTTTATATTCAGCAGATTACAATTTAATTAGTAATTCTTTGGTTGATATTATTGTAGAACCGCATCGTAAAAAGTTAATTCCGTTTTTTGATGATGTAAAAAATGCAGCTCTAAAAGCGGGTGCTTTAGGTGCAGGAATTAGTGGTTCTGGGCCAACTATTTTTGCATTATGTAAAGGTGATGTGGTTGCTGAAAAGGTTTACGATGCTATTGAAAGAAGTTACAGAAATAAAGGAATTGATTTTGAATTGTTTACCTCAAAAATTAATCACGAAGGAATAAAAATTTTATAAGTTAGTAGACATTAGTTTTAAGTCGTTAGTTTTATATTGCGATTTTTGAACTAAAGTCTAGAGCTTAAATACTAAAGTCTAAAATAATGAACTATTACAGTTTACACCATAAATCACCAAAAACAACATTTAAAAATGCTGTTGTTCAAGGCCTTGCAAAAGATAGAGGAATTTATTTTCCAGAACGCATTACTCCATTATCAAAAGAATTTATCGACAATATTGCCAATTACTCAAATCACGAAATTGCTTACGAAGCCATAAAACAATTTGTGGGTGATGAAATTCCGACAAATTTATTAAAAGAAATCATTGCCGAAACAGTCTCTTTCGATTTTCCTTTAGTAAAGGTTGATGACAATATTGCTTCTTTAGAGTTATTTCACGGACCAACTATGGCTTTTAAAGATGTGGGTGCAAAGTTTATGGCAAAATGCTTGGAGTATTTCAACCAAAATAATGATGATGAAGTAACTGTGTTAGTGGCTACTTCTGGAGATACTGGAGGCGCTGTAGCCAACGGGTTTTTAGGCGCAAAAGGCGTAAATGTAGTTATTTTATATCCTTCAGGAAAAGTAAGTGATATTCAAGAAAAGCAACTCACTACTTTAGGGCAAAATATTACAGCTCTAGAAGTTGATGGTGTTTTTGATGATTGTCAAGAAATGGTTAAAACGGCTTTTTTAGATGAAGAAATTACAAAAACATTAACCTCTGCAAATTCTATAAATGTTGCGCGCTGGTTGCCACAAATGTTCTACTTTTTCTTTGCTTATAAAGAATTATATCAAAAACACAAAGACATTGTTTTTTCTGTACCAAGTGGAAATTTCGGAAATATTTGTGCAGGAATTATGGCACAAAAATTAGGTTTACCTATTAAACATTTTGTGGCTTCTACAAATGTAAATGATACTGTTCCAAATTATTTAATTGACGGAGTTTACAGTCCAAAACCCTCAAAAGCAACAATTTCGAATGCAATGGATGTTGGGAACCCAAGTAATTTTATACGAATTCGTGAATTATTTAACAACGATTTACAAACTTTAAAAAGTGCTTTTTCTTCGTATAGTTTTACAGATGATGAAACGCGTGAAACCATGAAAAAAATTTATAATAATTCTGGTTATGTTGCAGACCCTCACGGCGCTGTTGGCTATTTAGGATTAAAAAAATATGGTTTACAAGAAAATGAATTTGGTGTGTTTTTAGAAACTGCACATCCTGTAAAATTTTTAGATGTTGTAGAAGAAACTTTGCCTGTTAAGGTAGAAATTCCTGAACAAATACAGAAAGTCATCAACAATAAAAAAGTAGCAATTAAAGCAAGTTCTTATGAAGATTTAAAAGCTTATTTGATGCAGTAAAAGAGTTGGCAAACTAGTTTAGCCCAGATTGAAGCATTTGTTTGAGCTCTCACGCTTTTGGGCGTGAAGCGAGTGCCGAAAGCTGGAAACAGCTCCTAAAACAACTCTTTAGTACTAATATCTAAATAATTACGTTTCACAAAAATTAAGATAGTTTCTAAGATTTCGCCCATGTTTTTACACTTTTTAAACTCAACATCACCTACATAATCAATTAAATCTTGCTTTAAGCGTTCTATGTGATGTGGAAAAGAAATTTCGTCTTGTTTCATACATCTTATGATATGTTGAATTCTATCTGGAGAACTAATCATTCTTTTAGCAATATATGAGCGTTCTTCTATTTTATATTGCGCTATAGAACTGTTTTGCAATCGTTTACTAACCATTTCTACCATTTTAAAATTCTCTTTTAAGAACTGTAAATTGTACACTTTTAAGTTTCCTTCAAAAGATTGTTGATCGAAATCTATTGCCCTGATTTTATAAATAATTTGATCGAAATCATGGATAGGTGTAATTACATAATTGTAAGAACGCATATCTCCCAATAACCGAATAAAACAACGTTCTTTAAACTTTACAAACTCTTTAGCTATCTGCGCTTTCTCAGATCTTGAGCAGTTTGGTAAAATATCTCTAATAAAATCATCTCCCGGAATTCCAGAAATATGTTCTTCAATTAGTGTGTCTTTATACACCAAATAATTCATCGTGTAAGGAGACAAAATATGCTCTAACTCTAAACCATAAATACGAGAAGCATCTGCTTGTTTAATATAAAAATACGTAAAGTTATCGTTTAAAATATTTCTTACTTTAACTCGAAAGGGTTTTGAGTTTCCGAACGTACAGTAATCTATGGCATCTACATTTAAAAACGGAATGGTACTGTCATTACCATCTGAATGTAAAATTGTATATATTTTTTTTAAGCTTCGATCTATTTCTTCTCTATCCCATTCAGAATAATACGTTCTTACCCACAAGGTATCTTCATCGTCTTTATCAAAAACCGATACAGAACCCTGAAATCGCAGTAAATCATTATATAAAATACTAATTTTACTACTTCTGTTGTGTTTTTTTAAAAAGGCAGCCAAAAGCTTACTTACAGGGAAAGTGGGTTTCTTTTTAGATATTAATTTTTGATTATCAGCCATAATTTCTGAGTGTGTTTTACAAAAATAGCGATATTTAGATGGTTTCAAACATCTTTCCGGGTAAAGGTTTTATAAAGCCTTTAAGTTCCATTTGTAATAAAATTGATGAGAGTTGAAACAAGGGGATATTACAATCTAAAGCAATAACATCTAGTAGTTGTTTTCCGTTTTTCTGAAGATAGTCATAGATTTTCTGCTCATCTTCTTTTAATTCTACAAATAGTTGTTGTTGAATTGGTTTCTTAGATTTTTCTTTGATATCCCAATTTAATAATTGTATGATATCAGCAGGTGAATTTAACAAATAGGCTTTGTGATTTTTAATCAAATTATTACATCCTTTACTGTAAATATCTGTCATTCTTCCGGGCAAAGCAAAAACATCTCTATTGTAGGAGTTTGCAATATCTGCCGTAACTAAAGAACCGCCCTTTGCTGCACTTTCTATGATAATTGTGGCTTGAGAAATGCCTGCAACTATTCTATTTCTTTTCAAGAAGTTTTCTCGTAAAGGCTGTTCTTCGCTCCAAAACTCAGTTAAAAAACCACCATGTGCATTTACTTGATTTATATACTTTTTATGTACTTTTGGGTAGATTTGTTCAAAACCGTGTGCTAAAACTGCAATGTTTTGTAAGTTATTTTTAATAGCTGCTTTGTGAGCGCAAATATCAACTCCATAAGCAAAACCACTTACAATTATTGGATTATGTTCAGCCAATTCTTCAATCAATTTGTTGGTAAAATCTCGCCCATAAGAACTCATATTTCTTGTACCAACAATAGAAATAATTTTATTAGTATTAAAATTAATGTTCCCATCTTTAAACATTAAAATAGGGCTATCTATACAATTGTGTAGATTTTTAGGATAGTCATCCTCTAAAAAATAGGTGTATTCAATATTATTTTTGGTGATGTAATCGAGCTCTTTTTCTGCGCTTTTTATATTTTCTGAATCAAATAAATGTTTAATTGCGTATGCCCCCATTCCGTTTATTTTTTCTAAAATAGCTGATTTTTCTTTAAATACTTGCTCAACATCACCCACATTTACAATGAGTTTTTTGGCTAAGATATCTCCAATGGCTTTGCTTTTTTGCAAACGCAAAATAGCGAGTAATTTTTCTTCTTTCAAAAGGTAACAATTTGATACACAATATATCAAATTTTTGTTAATAAAAATACTGTCAAAAACTTCTTTTTGTTACTAAAAATTTTATTTTTGTTACTATGATATTAGCCAACTACATCAACGATTTATTGTATCGATACGATTGCGTGATTGTTCCAGATTTTGGGGGATTTATTACCAACAGAAAAGGTGCCAGTTTACATAAAGAAACACAGACTTTTTATCCACCATCAAAACAAATTACATTCAATAGTCATTTAAAAATTGGTGACGGGTTATTAGCTAATTATATTGCTTCTTCAGAAAATATTTCTTTCGAAAAAGCGTCTACAGCTATTCGTTTGTCTGTAATTAAGTGGCAAAACGAAATTCAAACAAAGCCTTTAGCAATTGGTGCAATTGGTATTTTAACTTTAAATGAAAACGGACAAATAATTTTTGAACCAAACCATAAAGTTAATTATTTATCTGAGTCTTTTGGTTTATCAACTATTGAAACATCAGCAATAAAAAGGCACAAAGAAATAATAAAACCATTACTTCCTCTTGTTGAAAAAGAGCATAAAAAAGGAATTCCTACTTTTATAAAATATGCGGCTACTGCTGCAATTTTATTAACATTATTAGGTTATGCAGGAAACAATGCTTATCAACAAAGCGAGCAAAAAGAAGTTCTGGCAAATCAAGAAAAAGCATTAGAGAAAAAAATACAAGCAGCTACATTTGTAATTTCTAATCCTTTACCAACCATAGAATTAAATCTTACTAAAAAAGTAGAAAAACCATTTCATGTTGTTGCTGGTGCTTTTCAGTTTCCAGAAAATGCTAAAAAGAAAGTAAAACAACTTAAAAAACAAGGGTATAGTGCTAGTATTTTAGGCGTAAACAAATGGGGCTTAACAGAGGTTGCTTTTAATAGTTTTGCTGACAGAAATGATGCAATAAACAACCTTTACAAGATTCAAGATACGATTTCTAAAGACGCTTGGTTATTGGTAAAAAAGTAATTTTTATTTAGAGGCTATTGTTATCTTTGCACAAATTTAAAAGATGCAAGCAAAAACAGCAAAAGAATCCTTAACTGTACTTACAGACCTCGTTTTACCTGGAGATACCAATTATTTAGACAATCTTTTTGGAGGAGAATTGTTAGCCAGAATGGACAGAGCTTGTAGTATTTCTGCACGACGACATTCAGCAAGAATTGTAGTTACTGCTTCTGTAAATCACGTAGCTTTTAATAAATCTGTACCTGTAGGAAGTGTAGTAACTTTAGAAGCCAAAGTTTCTAGAGCTTTTAAATCTTCGATGGAAATTTATGTTGATGTTTGGATAGAAGACAGACAATCTGGTTTAAAAACCAAAGTAAACGAAGGTATTTACACTTTTGTTGCAGTTGATGAAACGGGTAAACCTGTTCAAATTCCACAAATAATTCCTGAAACTGATTTAGAAAAAGAACGTTTTGATGGAGCTTTAAGACGTAAACAGTTAAGTTTGGTATTGGCTGGAAAAATGCAACCTGATGAAGCTACAGAATTAAGAGCTCTTTTTAAATCATAAATTATGTATGAATTTTTAAGCAACTACAAAATTGTAGGATCCATTATTGTAATTTTACTTGCCGCTTTAATTCGGTTTTTAACATCGAAATCTTTACGTAAAATTCGTGTCAATTTTGATTTTCAAAAAGCTAGAATGGTAGTGATTTACAAAATAATTACAGTCTTAATTTATTGCACTGTAATTGTTTTAATTGCCTTTATTTGGGGTGTAGATGAAAAGCAACTCATTGTGTATATCTCATCATTTTTAACAATTTTAGGTATTGCATTTTTTGCACAATGGTCTTTATTATCAAACATAACTGCAGGTTTAATTTTATTTATTAATTACCCTGTAAAAATAGGAGATACCATAACTATTTTAGAAAAAGACAATAATATTACTGGCGAAATCACAGATGTTGGGGCTTTCTTTATCACTTTAAAAACTACAGAAAAAGAACTCATTACGGTTCCTAACTCAATTATTCTTCAAAAGAACATCAGATACAAATCTGAATAAAAGGTTCTTAAAATATAGGTATATTAGCAAGTAGTCTATTTACATCTCTATTTTATGATACAATCTTATAAGAAAAATCCAGCTTTAGCAGAAAAATACGATACTATTATTATTGGTTCTGGAATGGGCAGCCTAACCACTGCTGCCATTCTTGCCAAAGAAGGTAAAAAAGTATTGGTTTTAGAACGTCATTATACCGCTGGCGGATTTACACATATTTTTAAAAGAAAAGGGTTTGAGTGGGATGTTGGCATACATTATATAGGTGAAGTGCAAAGACAAACTTCTGTAATTAAAAAACTTTTCGATTACATTTCTGATGCCAAAATTGAATGGGCAGATATGGGTAATGTCTATGACAAAATTATTATTGGCGATAAAAAATACGATTTTGTAAAAGGCGTACAAAACTTCAAAGACAAAATGTTGGGCTATTTTCCTGATGAAAAACAAGCCATAGAAAATTATGTAAATTTGGTGTTTGAAGCAATAAAAACCAGTCAGAAATTTTATATGGATAAAGCTTTACCTCCTTTAATGAGCAAGCTTTTGGGCGGAAAAATGCGAAAACCTTTTTACGAATTTTCTGACAAAACTACTTATGAAGTTTTATCTTCATTAACAAAAAACGAAGCGTTAATAAAAGTGCTTTCTGGACAATATGGTGATTATGGTTTACCGCCCAAAGAAAGCAGTTTTGTTATGCATGCAGCTGTTGCTAGGCATTATTTTTCTGGTGGTAGTTTTCCTGTTGGTGGCTCATCTGTAATTGCTAATTCTATTGATAAGGTAGTTGAAAAAGCTGGCGGAACCATTTTAATTAGTGCAGAAGTTGATGAGATTATCATTAAAAACAACAAAGCTACTGGAGTAAAAATGAAAGATGGTAAGGTGTTTTCGGCAAAGCATATTATTTCTGGAACTGGTATTATGACAACTTACAACAAACTACTTCCGGCCAGAACTGTTAAAAAACATCAACTAAAACAAAAGCTACAAACTGTAAAAAGATCGGTTTCTCATGCGTGTTTGTATATTGGTTTAAACGGCTCTCCTGAAGATTTAAATTTACCAAAAACCAACTATTGGATTTATCCAGATAAAATAGACCACGATACTGCCGTAAACAATTATTTAAATGATTTAGATGCAGATTTTCCTGTGGTATATATTTCTTTTCCGTCTGCAAAAGATCCTGATTGGGTAAACAGGTATCCAGGAAAAAGCACAATAGATATTATTACACTTTTACCTTATGATGGTTTTAAAAATTGGGAAGGCTCTAAATGGATGAAACGTGGTGAAGATTATAATGCACTAAAAGAGAAAATAGCTAAAAGATTACTCGAAGTTTTATACAAACATATACCACAAGCTGAAGGAAAAATTGAACATTATGAACTTTCTACACCCTTAACAACGCAACATTTTATTAATTATGATAAAGGTGAAATTTATGGTTTAGATCATTCTCCAAAACGATTTAGACAACGGTTTTTACAACCAAGAACACCTGTTAAAAATTTATTTTTAACAGGGCAAGATATAGTTACTGCTGGCGTGGCTGCCGCTTTATTTTCTGGTGTAATTACCACTTCTGCCATAACTGGTAAAAATATTATTAAAAAAGTGATGCAGAAATAATCATCATTTCATCATCCAAGAAGCAGGGTTTAAACGTGTTGTATTTTTAAATAAAACGAATACCAATGTTGTTTTTTTAGATACTTTGTCTTTAAATATTTTTCCTATTTTTTGACCGGTTGCTATTTTATCACCTTTTTTAACAAAAGCACTTTCTAAATTGTTATACGAAGTAATATAACTACCATGCCTTATCATTACATTTTTTGTACCACCAGAACCTACTAAAATATTTAAAACTTCTCCATCAAAAACAGCTTTGGCTTCGCCTCCATTTGGAGTAGCAAAATGCACACCTGTACTATTAATGGTAATTCCTGGAAATATTGGGTGAGGTTGCACACCAAATCTTCTTACAATAAGACCTTCATCTACAGGCCAAGGTAATTTTCCTTTATTAAGTTCAAATTTAGCTGCTAAAGCTTTAGCCTCTGGACTTAAAATAAACTTATCGTTCTTTTTAGAAACAGTTTCTTTACCTTTATTTTTGGCTCGTGCTATTCTATTCGCTTTTGCAATTTCATCCTTAATAATTTTATCTATTCTGGCTGCAATCTTTTTGTCTTCGTTAACTTTCTTTCTAATTTCTCTCTTATACTGTCCTTCTTTTTTCTTGATTTTAGAAATTAAGTTTTCTTGATCTTTTTTGTCTGATTCTATTTCCTTTTTCTGATTTTTTTCCACTAAAATCAACGTATCTTTTACCTGTTTTTGATACACTAAAGAATCATTTAATTTTTCAATAACGCTTTTTTGAACAAGAATTTCTTCACCTTGATTTTTTCTAAACTTAGTGTATTGTTTCATATACTCCAAACGTTTATATGCTTGGTAAAAGTTTTGTGACGACAATAAAAACATAGCCCTACTTTGTTGCGATTTACTTTTGTATGATTTGTAGATCATCTCAGCATAATCTGCTTTTAAGGCTTCTAAATTTTTATTTAGAACATTTACCTTGCGCTCATTTTTTAAAATTGCGTTTGATAGTAATTTGGCCTCTAAATTAATGGTGTTGATAAACTTATTTCTAACTTCAATTTTTTGATTTAAATCTTTTAGATCTTCTAAAGCGTTTTTCTCTTTTTTTACTTCACCATAAAGTAGCTCATTCAGTTTAGCAATCTCAGATTTGTATTTTTTACGTTGATTTTCTAACTGCGCTTTAGTTTGACTAAATACAGAAAAATTCATTAAAAAAATGAATAAAAAAAGAATATGAAACGTATACGATTTCATTAAAAATTTAACTTTTTATAACTACTAGGTATGTTAAAAGACATAAAAACAGTGTTGTCTAATGCAACAGATTTATATTCTAAATCTATAATAGTTGCAGATTTTGGGTTTTTGGCTTTAATATGAATTCCAGACGGAAAAACCACATCTTGTATTAAATTATACGAAAGATATTTTACATCTAATCGTAAATCTTTTTCAGTATTTACTATCGTTTGTTCATCTAATTTAAAGTGTGCAGGGTTTATCGTAAAAAAAATATCGAATAAGACTGCTTGTTTTTCTGGTGATAAAACATACCTGTTATCTACAATTTTTACTTCTTGATCTTCTTCTTTTACGTTTAACAAAGATTGTCCTAAAAACAGATTTTGTAGTTGTTCAAAATTAATTTCTACGCCTAATAATTGTTTTATCATTGAAAAATCGCCCTCAAAATAATTTTTAAATACAGGAGAATAATAGCGCACAGAAGTTGGTGTAATTTCTGCCTTAAAAACGGTAATCAATTTTGATCCTTTTAACCAAATTACCTCGTCTTTTTTCATTTTTAAATAAACTGATAAACCTTGTTTGGTTTTACCGTTATCAAAATTTACCTTCAATTTAGCATCTACCGTTTTTTTATCAAAATTAGCAGCGATGTGTCTTTTAGCTACTTTTCTTGCAGAAATATCTTTTGCTATAGCATTGGCATCAATCATATTTTTGGTTGTTTTACAAGAGGTTAAGATCAACGTAAAAAAGAGGATATATTTTAGAAACTTCATTTTTAACTTTTCAATTTTTTTGCTTTTTGCTCGTATTTTTGGGCTTCTTTTGCATTACCTAAACCTTTATAGGCTTTTGCCATTTCGTTGTAAAAATCAGCTTCTATTTTATCTTCTATTACAAAATCGATACCATTCTCTAAAGTAGTTAACGCACTTTTATAGTTTTTCTGATCATTTAACGCTTTGGCCTTCATTAAATAGACATAAGGTTGTGCTGGAAAAAGTGAAATTCCTTCTTCGCTATATTTTAACACATCTGATGGGTTATTTTTAGAAATTTTTAAAATTTGTTCTAAAATTTTATACGATTTATCTGTTTTAAATTGATCAATTAAGGCTGTACTATCTGTTAATTTTTTCTCTTTAAATTCTGGTATTTTTCTTTGCTTTAAACTTACTCTAAGTCGTTTTAAGTTTACTGATAAAGCATTCTCGTTTTCTAAAGTATCCATTAAAGAAATGGCTTCTTTATATTGTCTATTATACATATAAAGTCTTACCAAAAATGTTCTTTCCTTCGGATTTTGGTCAACTACCTTCAGCTGGGTTTTAATCGCTTCTGCATAGTTTTTTTCTTTTTGATGTATTGCAACCAAATGCTTTAACATCCAAATATTAGTAGCATCTTTTGCCAAAGCTCGTTGAATGTATTCCTTTGCTAATAATGAATTGTTGAGTGCTAAATAATTCTTGGAAAACTCAAAAAAAACGGCAATATCATTCGTTAATAATTGATTGCAATTTTCTAAATTTTCTATTGCTTTTTGATGATTACCAATTGAACGTTGAGATAATGCTTTAAAAAAAAACTCTTGAAATTTTAGTTCAGCTTCTTCTGTTAAATCTTGTATTTCTGGAATACTGTCTTGTGAAAACGAAAAATTAGCAAAAAGAGCAAAGAACAAAGAAAAGAGAACAATTTTAATACAATCTGCTCTCTTTTTTAAATTTCTAAATAGCTCTTTACTAATTTCCATTTATGTTAACTCTGTATAATCTCCTATACTTATAGATGTATATTCTCCATTATATTTGGCGTGATTACCAATCATAGCATTGTTTAAATTGGCATTTGTAATTTCTACATTATTCTGTATCAAAGAATTTACAATCGTAGCATTATTAATTAAACTTCCTGCACCAATAGAAACATAAGGTCCTACCTTTGCATCACGTAAAACTACATTTTTACCAATATAACAAGGCTGAATAATTTCTGAATTTTGTAGAACTACATCATCAGAAACCAAATTATTACCCGCTTCGTGTTCAAAAGATAACGTTTGTTTGTTTGTATCTACAGTTGGGTCTTTTTTACCACAATCCATCCAAGCATTTACAGTTCCTGGTAAAAATTTTGCACCTTGCTGTTTTAAAGATTCCAAAACATTGGTTAATTGATATTCTCCATTTTCTTTTAGATCATGATCAATTAGATGTTGAATTTCTTCTAATAATTTTTCACCACTTTTAAAATAGTAAATTCCAATAATGGCTAAATCAGACACAAAATCTTTTGGCTTTTCAATAAAATCTGTAATGATACCGTCTTCTAACTTTACCACTCCAAAAGCACTTGGGTTATCCACTTGACTCACCCAAATTGCGCCATCAGCATTTACATCTAATTTAAAATCTGCTTTAAACAAAGTATCTGCATATGCCACAACACAAGGGCCACTTAACGATTCTTTTGCACAATAAATAGCATGAGCTGTTCCTAATGCTTGTTCTTGCACATATACACTACCTTTTGCGCCTAATTCTTCTGCTATTTTTAATAATTTTTCTTCAGTATCTGTAGGAAAACCCTTTGCAGTTGTACCAATAACAAAGGCAATTTCATCAATTTTTTCTTCAATTACAGAGGCAATATCTTCCACCAAACGCTGTACAATAGGTTTACCAGCTATTACTGTTAGTGGTTTTGGTACAGTTAAAGTGTGTGGTCTTAAACGTGAGCCAATACCAGCCATAGGAACGATAATTTTCATATACTATTTTTTGTTAAATCTATGGCAAGATAACATTTATTAACAGATACTAAAAATTGTTTTTAAGGTTTACATACCATAATTTAATGGCACAAAAAATAAATTAACTTTTAATTGCTCTCCCCATTTATAGGGAGGCTTTTCCCCATTTATGGGGAGAGCAAAATTTCCCCATTTATAGGGATTGACAAGAGCTTCTTTTTCATATATCTTTACAATATAAAAAAGATATAAAAATATTGTCCCCCGATTAATAATCCCCCAAGTTGTATCGTTTATTTATAAATGATGACAAAAACTCAAGTTAACGCTTGGGTTTTTTGTTTCTTTGCAAAAAAGTTAACTTGTGAATTATTTATCAGTAGAAAGTATCTCAAAATCTTATGGAGAACGTGTTTTGTTTGAAGACATTTCTTTTGGAATCAATAAAGATCAAAAAGTTGCATTTGTTGCAAAAAACGGTAGTGGTAAAACTTCTATTTTAAATATTATTGCTGGGTTAGATGTGCCTGATTCTGGACAAGTTGTGAGTAGAAAAGGAATTTCTATTGCCTATTTGGCTCAAAAAGATGATATAAATCCAGATTTAACTATAGAAGAAACCATTTTTGCTACAGATAACAAAATACTGTCTATTGTAAATCGATATGAGAAAGCTTTAAAAAATTTAGATGACACTGATGCTTACCAAGTTGCTTTTGAGCAAATGGAGCAATACAATGCTTGGGATTTTGAAACACAATACCGACAAATTTTATCGAAATTAAAACTCGAGGATTTAACGCTGAAAGTGGGCTCGCTTTCTGGTGGACAAAAAAAGCGATTGTCTTTGGCAATTGTATTAATCAATAAACCCGATTTGTTAATTCTAGATGAGCCTACTAATCATTTAGATTTAGAAATGATAGAATGGTTAGAGGCTTTCTTTGCAAAAGAGAAAATTACGCTGTTTATGGTTACGCACGACCGTTATTTTTTAGAGCGTGTTTGTGATGAAATTTTAGAGCTAGATGAAGGTAAAATCTACAAATACAAAGGTAATTATTCGTATTATTTACAAAATAAAGAAGAGCGCTTGGCTTTAGAAGCTACCAATTTAGGTAAAGCCAAAAGCTTGTTTAAAAAAGAGTTAGAATGGATGCGTAAGCAACCCAAAGCAAGAACTACAAAATCGAAATCGAGAACTGACGATTTTTATCAAATTAAAGAAAAAGCACACCAGCGAAGAAAAGACCATCAAGTGCAATTAGAAATTAATATGGAGCGCCTTGGAAGTAAAATTCTAGAGTTACATAAAATTTATAAATCTTTTGGTGATAAGAAAATTTTAGACGGCTTTGATTATGTGTTTAAACGTGGCGAACGTGTTGGAATTATTGGTAAAAATGGTACAGGAAAATCGTCTTTTTTAAATATTATTACCCAAAAAGCCCCTGTTGATGGTGGAAAAGTAATTTTAGGTGAAACTGTAAAATACGGTTATTATACTCAGGCAGGAATCACCATAAAAGAAGGTCAAAAAGTAATTGAAGTGGTTAAAGAATTTGGCGAATTTATTCCGTTAACCAAAGGACGAAAAATTTCTGCATCACAATTATTAGAACGTTTTCTGTTTGATAAAAAGAAACAATACGATTTTGTTGAAAAACTTTCTGGTGGCGAGCAAAAGCGCTTGTATTTGTGTGCAGTTTTAATACAGAATCCAAACTTTTTAATTTTAGATGAACCTACCAACGATCTAGATGTAGTTACCTTAAATGTACTCGAAAGTTTCTTGTTAGATTATCCTGGTAATTTGCTTGTGGTTTCTCACGACAGGTATTTTATGGATAAAATTGTAGATGCTTTATTTGTTTTTAGAGGTGATGGCGTAGTTGAAAACTTTCCTGGTAATTATTCTGATTTTAGAGCGTATGATGGTTCTGCCCCAAAAGAAGACAAACCCGAAAAAGTTGTTCAAAAAATTGAAAAAAAGAAAACAACAAAAAATACATTAAACTTTGATGAAAAACGCGAATTTGGTGCATTAGAATCAGAAATAGAGCGACTTCAAAAAAGAAAACAAACTATAGAAAAGCAATTTTTAAATGTAGAAATTGCACCAGATGATATTCAAAAAAAATCTGAGGAATTACAAGAAACTATAAACACCTTAGAACAGAAAGAAGAGCGTTGGTTAGAACTTTCTATGAAATTAGAAGGCTAAAACTTAATATTACTCTAATTAGTGAATACTCACAATATTCTCTTCTTTTAGTAAGTTTTCATTATTAAAACGAAGTAAAACTTGGGCAACAGCAATGGTGTCCTTTTCACAATACCTTACAATTCTTTGAAGATCTTTTTCTTTATAATACACTTTTGCAACTTCACTGCCATCAATATCATCTTTTGGTGATGGAATTCCTAATATTGACGTTAATAGTTTTAAGGATGTATAATGTTTATAATCCCCAAATTTCCACAGCTCTAATGTGTCTAAATGTGGCACTTCCCAAGGTTTTTTACCAAATAAATTCAATTTTTTAGGCAATGCTATTTGATGAACAATCATTCTTCTGGCAATAAAAGGAAAATCGAATTCTTTACCATTATGCGCACATAAAATATTGGTCTTTTTTACAAAGTGTTTGTCTAGTAAAGTTTTAAAATCTGTTAGAATTTTATGCTCATCATCACCAAAAAAAGAGGTAATTCTTAGTTGCTTTGTACTTTCAACATCAACAAAATAACCTACAGAAATGCAGATTATTTTTCCGAATTCTGCCCAAATTCCTGCTCTGTCATAAAATTGTTCTGCAGTAAGTTCGTCTTTCCGTTGATATTGCGTTTTTTTCGAAAAAAGCGCTTGCGTTTCTTTAGATACATTTTCCCATTGTTCTTCTTGAGGTACCGTTTCTATATCTAAAAAAAGGATGGTATTTAATTTATAAGTAAGATTCATAGCATTGTGTTCTTTTTCACTCATAAAGATAGTAAAAAAGAAAAAGCGCTGAAAAAAATCAGCGCTTTAAAATTGTTTTTGTATCTAAAAAATTACTTAATCACTAATTTTGAAGTAGCTGTTTTAGTACCCTCAGTTACTTTTAAAATATACAAACCTGATGCAATTGATGAAACATCAACATCAGATTTTACACCAACAAAACTTGTTGATAATACTCTTTTACCAATTACATTAAAAATAGAAACCTTTTTGTGCTCAGCACTATTACTACTAATCGTAAACTGATTATTGGTTACTGGGTTTGGGTATGTTGCAAAACCTTCGATCGAATTTTTAATAATTGATGCAGTAGCTTCTTTAGGGGTTACATCTGCCCAAGAAGTTGAAATACGCACCTCATCTATCTCTAAAAACGGAGTTTCATTATTTGAATCTTGTCTAAGAACAAATAAATTTATTACATCTGGGGGAGAAGTATCTGTAGAAGATAATGTTGCAGCCGGAATTGTTCCTTCAAAAGAAGACACATCAGGATTTACCCATGTACTCAATAACTTTGAGTCCATATCATAAGCCATTACTACAAAAAGAACCTCATTTAAAGCATACGTTCCTGTTGTAAAAGGAGGACTAGATGATTCAGCTCCAAAACCAATATCAAAAGTAGTTCCACTTGTATCTGGATTTGGTCTTACCCAAAACCTTGCATCATAACCACTAGCACTACCAGCTAAAGCCGCAATATAACCACCATCGTTTAAATCAGGATTTGTTCCATCTTGAAAAGCAGTTACTTTAAGCAGAAAAGATGCATAAACTGTTCCAGAAGTAGTATTTATAAATTGAGTGTAGGTTTCAGAACCTGTACCATCAAATGAAATTTTATTTCCAGTAGAAGCTTTTAATCCCGTATAGTCTAAACTTCCTTCTGAGACAATCATATCATCTCCTGAATTTAGTTTTTCCCATCTAGATTGATCAGCTAAATTAACTCCGTTTGTATAATCAAAATCTTCAATTATTGGAAATGGCACACAAATAGGCGTAGATATTGTTCTCGTAAAGTCACAAGAACTATTGGCATCTCCAACAATTTTTATTTCGCTATCCATGCCTTCCGTCATTCCGGTGAAAGTGATTGTACCTGCCTCAGTATTATCTGGACTATCTCCACCAACTGTTACTCCAGAGGGAGCTGTTATTGTATATGTAACGCCCGAATTACCCCCAGTAAAAGCTATAGTTCCAGAATAAGTATCAACATCTGGAGTTATTGCATCACAACTAGATGACATATCTCCTAAAGATAGATCACAAGGAAGTTTTACCAGAAATGTAGTAGTAGCTTCTACTTTAGG
>TARA_R110002126_G_scaffold19043_1_pt1 | contig 32798 bp, 30 predicted proteins | sample TARA_R110002126 | Tara Oceans TARA_R110002126 (sample SAMEA4397536) | marine metagenome | biome: Polar Biome; feature: [DCM] deep chlorophyll maximum layer (ENVO:01000326); material: water (ENVO:00002006), including particulate matter (ENVO:01000060) such as... | depth 30 m | reverse complement strand
ATTATTAGACTCAGAAAAAACTTCCTGTTTAGCAATCCCTAATTCCTTATCGGTTCTTCTCTTTGATCTCCTTTGTGAACGGCTTAATCCTTCATTATTTTTTCCTTTACCATCACCATCGCCTCCAATACTACTAAAGTCAGTCTGAGCAAGACCAGTGGCTAGTGACGAAGCGGCATTGCCAATGTTTTGTATTCCAGCAGATTGGGCTTGTTGAAATTGAGCACGATCTCTTTGTGCTTGTTGAGCACGCATGTATCTATCTCTTTCTTCACCTTGAAGCGCTTGGCCTTGGGCCGCCGCTTCTCTATCTTTTTGTCTTGCCAACACACTACTTTTTGCAGCGTCTGCATTACGTTGAACTCCTCCTAACATTCCTGCGGCTCTGGCTCCAGCATTTTGCAAAGCACTTACGGATGTTCCTAATGATCTGTTTATTTCTTCTAACGCTTGATTGGCTACAGTTTGGTCCTTTGCAGCGTTAAGCATCTCTAATCTAGCAGAAGGAGTTACTGCTAATGGATCGTCCGACATCGCTAGTGATTTTTTTGCTTGACGGTTTTGATAAGCGCCATAACCTGCCTGTAAACCTGCAAGCCCTCCTTGTATTGCTAATGCTGTTAGTGGATCCATTGTACAAATTTAATCATTTATTGTCCTAGTTGGTTAGCCAAAGGAGATTTAGCATAGATCGCATTAATTGCGTACAATTCTACTGGCGTTATTGTTGAATTAGATGCTCTTATTTTCATGTAGTAATCTCTCATTACATCACCTTCAATAGCGGAATTTGCTAGTGTAACTATTATATCATCAGCAGATACTGTTGCCGCCGCGTTCAGCGTTAAAGTCTTGTTTGTGGCAATAGCCGTTGCAAAAGTATTCAACGGAGTAAGGTTTGATCCATTAACCCTGTATAAGGCAGTATTAGTTCCTACAGGGAACGGACTATTATTTATGTGGTTCTTGAATGTTAGAGTAGTCCCTGTTGATGAACTTGCTAAAGTTCCAATAGAAAATACTTGAGATGTTCCATCTACTGAACTCAAGTCTCCTGATGCCACAACGCTAGTGTTTCTAGGTATAGGTGCATAATAGAACCCTTCTTTCTCTTGCCAAACTTCTGTAGAAGCAACTCCCGTGGTTGGTACATTTGTCGCCTGATCAGTGTTAGACAATGAACATGCCCATCTGTCGTTACCCTCTAGGCTTAATGCCTCATATGCTTTAACCATAGACGGATTGAAATTAGATACGACTTCTATAATTGCATCTCCCCTTGCCCCTCCTGAATATGTAGGTGGCGATCCTGTAAACTTACCATAATAAGTACATCTTGGTACGGCTGTAGTTCCAAAGAATTCAGCATGCTCATATATTCTACCTGCTTTAAATGTATACAGTTGATCACTTAATGACTGTATTCTTTCAGGTCTAAATGTGTACTTGTTGTTCCAGCGTGGCTGATAGCAGTCATAACCTATAGTAAAGTCACCTAGAGTTTCTACTTCTGCACCTAGTGTTGTGGTAGATAAATAAGTTGTGTTGTCTAATGTTATCTCTTCCGTTGATTGATTATATGTACCATACGAAAATGCTGCCTGAGCACTTGTTGTCATAACAATAGGTATAGCATTGTTTAAACCAATGCTAGTAGAGCCATTAGGCATAGGTATCTGAGTCGGGGCAAATTCGGTGGCTAAGAATATAGACTGCAAAGAAGTTAAAGTGTCTATGATTAATAGACCCGCTCCTGAGTCTTGAAATTTATCTTGATCCTTTTGATACTCTCTCGGATCAGAGTCCCAAGAATAAGTTGAGGTGTCAGAGAATATAGAATCAGTATTTATCTTACCATTAGTTACTCTTCCTGCTCCTGTTCCTGTCACTGGAGTTCCAGTCACATTGTCGCTAATAGTTATGATTACTGTATTTACAGAGTCAGCACTAATTAAGAACTCCCTGTTGTCGTAATCTACTCCTGCAATAATCTGCCTATTGGTGGCAGACTCCTCTAGAGAAAAGAAATTATTTTTAAAGAAGGAATCAACATTAAGATCACTTAAAACACTAAGGCCTGATTTCTGAGAGACCATTAATACTTTTCCTGTCTTTACATCCGCAAAGAAAACTTGATCTCTCCATACAGAAACAGACTCAGGGTTGTTGTTACAACCATAATTACCAGAGTAATATTGTATTGGTCCTACTATATTTTTAGAAGCCGTGATCTCTGACTTGCCATCACCAAACTCTACAATGTTTCTTGAAACAGGTATAATACCAGCCCTTCTTTCTTGTATGATGTACATTATTTCATCATAAGACACCATGCTTTTTATAGAGCCGTACTCGTAATTGTAATCAAAGAAGTTTGTCTTTGTAAGGTTGAATGAAGAAAGACCCAGGACCCTAGTATCTACAATAAAAGGATCGCTCCATGTTACCGATCCCCGCCTTTTGATAGTACGGGCTTCTGGTTGGTAAGCAAATGGGCGACCCTTAGAGGTGAAGTTAGAAACAAAAAAGTCACTAACATTGGGGTCCTCTATAAAGCCAACTACAGCGTTTTGGGTGAAAGCAGATATAGCATTACTAGCAACATCGCTATTTTGTGGGGCTGGTGCAACGTAAAGAGTCCTAAGCCTGAAATAAGAATTACCCTGCTCTATTTGCACTACAGCATTCGGGTTACTTACCGTCATGGCATTTGATGTGCCTGAAGTTATCCCTATGTTTTCCGTGACATGAATCTTATAAGTATAAAGAGTGTTGTCATAATTAGTAGTCACATTGCCTACTGTTATTTTTTTACTCGTGTCAGAGTTTAAAGTTAGAATATCTCCTTTGTAAACCTGTTGATTACTGTAAAAAGAAAGTACAGTGTCAACGGTTAAAGTATTTACTGTTATACTGGTTGCTGTTCTAGCGGTTCCATACACTCCATTGTTTACTCCCAGGACATCGCCTACTTCAAAATAAACATCAGATTCAAAAGCATTATTTTCTCTAAATATCTCAACGACACATCGGTCATTCCAGAATGAAGCATTATTAAGTATGTCTTCAGGTCTGAATCCAGTAGCGCTTTCATTAGGTTCTATAGATAAGAAGTCACCTGTGGTGTTGTTTATAGCAAAGGTGCTACTCCTGTCTAGTATAGGATTAGTATTTACGTTCGAGTCTAATGACTCTACTCCTGTAACATTAAATTCAAAAGTAGTTTTGTCATTGTTTCCATAACGAACAATTCTTAACCTATCCCCTTGAGAATACTTGTACTCAATCAATGCACCAAAGGCTTCTCGGTATGAGTTTGATTTACCCTGAAGAGTTCTTAATGATAAAAATATTTGAGAGTTCGCTCCGAATCCTCCTTGCAACCCGTTATAGTTTGAAGCCAAATAAGCCCCTCCAATACCGTACTGAACTTTGTTTATAATAGAACCTTGGCCGACGTAAACTGGAGCATAGTAAGAAGCCCAGGATGGAGCCGTAGCATCGAGCCTCAAAACCACATCTGCTGGCCCGTCTAAATCGTTTTCACTGGTCCTATTGTTAGTGTGGTCTATCTCTACCGTGTCAAACTTTTGAACGCCTCCTGGACGCCCTCTGTCATCATAAAGAATTATACCTAGTTGATGCTTAGATCCAGACTTAAAGCACTTGCTTCCGTTTGCATCTGTGTTGGCAAGAAAGAAGTTAGAACCAATAACTATATTAGCACCCGTACAATTGACAATACCATCCCTGTTTAATGATTGATCCTGGCATGTTGGATTCTCTCCACGACCATTAGTTATTGTAGTGTTATTCTCAAGTCCTACTATTCTATTTGTTTGATTCTCAGAATTGGATCCTTCAACAAAATCAAAACGAGATATGTCTGCGTCAGGACTTATAACTTCACAAGGCTTAACACCTTTAATCATCTTGTCAACTTGAAGAGTAAGTTTCTCCATTTTTACCTGCATTTGACGTACAAGGGTAGAGCCTCCTCCTGTTTGTTTAATCCTGGCAAAGCCCTGACCTCTAAATGCAATTTTTTCTGCGCCTGCTTCTGACTGATTACTTGTTGTTACAGCGCTAAATCCACCTGTTCCATCTTGAGGTTGAACAAAGAATGGGTAATTTCTTGTTATGGCTTGAGTTACTATATTGGCCGCTTGTATGTTTGTTATGGGTTGCTCATTAGAACCTAAAGGAATGTCTATAACTTCTTCTACTTGTACTCCGCTAGATATAAGTTTTATTCCTTTTCTTACGCGAGCCAACGGAACTTCTTCTTCTTCCGCGTTGTCTGTTCCTTTGCGTGAAGTGAACTTAATAGTGGGTGGTCCATTTAAAAGGCCAGTCTTATAAACTCCAACATCAGGATTAAGCGGGTCGGTGCTTCTCCAACGCATACCACTAATCTCATCTAAGTTCGATGTTCCTTTAGTAACCCACCTGTAATTATCGGTGTCACCTAAATCATTTGTAAGTCTGATCTTTCCCCAGTCGTAAACAAAGTTTACTAAAACCTTAGACGCCTCTGTTATTGTAGCAGGTAAACTTGAAAAATCTAATTCAAATCGTTTGCTTTTTCCAACAGCCTCTCCGTTAAAACCCTGAATCTGATTGACAGATATAGTATATATGGGAGCAGTAGCGTTGTAGTTAGGAACCACTGAAGATTGCCCTAGGTCTACATTAGGATATCCGTCAGTATAACCACCGTACATTAGGCGGCCATTTGCGATGGCCTGTGAATCTGCCAACTGAGGTACGTTATCGTACACTTTGTCCTGGACTTCAGTTGACAAAGGAATAAAAGCCTGATCATCTGAAAAAGAAACTTGTTGAGTTCCTACTTGCCCATTAAAGTTGTTATCTATTTCATCAATAAGATAAAAAGTAGAAGTTGTTAAGTCTCCTTTTCTTGCATACACTTTAATTCTCACGACGTCAGCCTGAGAACTTTGTAGTGTTAGATTTATTTGATTAAAGAAATTACGCTGACCATTGGTAATGAAGCCGTCCTTTAGTTGAGATATAGAAACACCTAGCCTGGTATAAGGACTAAGGGCAGATTGTTCACCATCCCTATAGATGTACTGGTACGAAAACTGAAAGTTCTTTTCAAATATATCCGTCTGACCCAATGCAGGGTTGTTTACAAAAGTTATAACGGGTGGCGTAAGAGGAGGTTGCTTTGCGGCTGTAACATAAAGAAGACGCTCGTATACTGTTCCAGTACGAAATACACTTGGATATCCACCTGTACCACTAAATGATTGTTCTGCTACGGTAGCATTAATTTTTTTAGGAGAGTTGACCCCGTCCACAAAGTAAAGAAGAACATCGTCATTATTGTTTTCAATAACATTTCCAGTTACCCTTGTCCCCGCGTTAAACAATAACAAATCGTCTTGATAAACTATATAGGACTTCTTTGTAGTAATGTCGTATCTAAGAATAGTATGATCTGTACCAGAATTATAAACAAACCAATAGACGTATCCTAAGCGTTCAGAAACACAAGACCCAACACATATGTTCGTGCCTGATGGCATAGATCCGTTCTGTATGTTTGCATCCTCACTTCTAGAAAAGTTACCTAAAGCGTTTCTTAATACTAAGGCATTACCTGCTGCATCAACAGACGTTCGCACATTCTGTGCGTCACTCATCTCTATCTTACTAATGAGACGTTCGTCATCATCAAGATTGAGGAACTGTGGCTGGAGTTTATCAATGGGCATCCTTTATGCTTTGGGACTTAGTTTAAAGTTTTGACGAATGACCTGCATGGCTTGATTTTTAGACCAAGACTTCATTCTAGAATTCGCCAACCTTCTTTCGTTGTAATATTCTGATCGCGCACGAGCCTTTTCATTGGCAGGTACACTTGTTTTTCTTTGAATAATATTATAGTACATATACGCCTTGACGGCTTGTTCTGCAAAAACAGGAACCAAAGGACAGTCAGACTTTGCTTCGTCTGCTATGTACTCTATAACTACATTATCTACATTATTATCCTGGGCAACCTCTATGCGATTTTCTGCTAGGTTCATTCTATACTGGCCAGCACCTTGACCTCCACCTAAACCATACATCCTTCCTAGAGAACCAGTAGTCATGTAGTTTTGAAATACATAAGAATCTAAATCCGCTAAGAACTGATTGTTTTGATTGTTCGGCTGTATCCCTAAATTCATATTGTCGTTAACTGCCCAAACGTATACTAAGCCGTCGGTGCCCATCGTTCCAATCTTGGTCATCTGAACATAGTCCATAGGTAATTCTGCTGTACCTAGTGCTTGATCTATTGTTAGTTTAACGCTTTTGATTCTCTGTGCTACATCGAATCCTATTTCTCTTGCCCCAAGTAAAGCATACTGACGCATCATTACATCTGAAACATTAGTTCCATAGTCATCTGGATCTATTCCTAATGAGTAGTTAATTACTATTTGATCTACTGTTACAAACTGTGCTGACATTATTTAATTGCTTCTTGGGTTATTTGACTCTCGCTGTATTGTACGACTTGGCTATCCCTCAAATTCACACCTGCTAAAGAACCAATCTCCATAACTAAATCTGGAAACAATATTTCAGGTAATTCAAAATCTATACTGAGTGCTGGATCATATATTTCTACTCCTGATACAGCCGTACTATAACCGAATGTTGGTTGTGATACACTTCTGGCTTGAGTAGTAGGAACTAATCCTTGAGGTAATTTATAATATCTAAGAATAACAGAAGATATGGAAGTGTTAACATTAGGAAATACTTCTATTTGATTAGCCACTAAGGCAACTGGGTTTTGATCAGTAGGCTTAGATATATCACTTAGGTTAACTAAGTCGATGTCATCAGAGTTGTATACTATTTGAACCTGGGCTTTGTTAGACACGCCCAGAACTAAGTTACCCACAGTAAACATAGATATTACCCTACCTAGGTCCGATGGTTTATTTACAACCCCACTGGCTAATGTTAGTGTTTCTTTTTTAGTAAGCATAGATAAGTCCTCTAAGACTTGAACAAACTTATTTTGATCCCTGGGAGAATCCACTTGTTGACGACGCATGCGAACCGCTGTTCTTTGCTGATCAAACAATCCATTAAACACATTCATCTGCGCCACACTGGCGAAGCGGTTGAAAATAGCGGGCGTAATGAATCCTCTCTGGTCTTTATTGACCAAGTCTTTTAACGCATTATAAACCCTTTGTACACTTGCCATAACTGCAATCTTTGAGATACAAATATACGCAAAAGAGAAAGGGACCTCCTCCGTGAGAAAGTCCCTTATGTAGACAAACAAGTAATCTCTAACCAAAACTGTCTAATGTCGCGCTTAACGCGACGCATAGGACGTTGTCTTTTACAAATGTATGGTTATTTATTCAGTCTTGCAACAACCTCTTCATATACAGGTGCGCCTTTATCTGTCAAACAGAAGCGAACCATTATGTCTACGGCATCTTGACCTGCGGGTACTGAAACAATAATATTATTTGAATCAAACCAACGAACGGAATCAGTAGAGCACAAAAGTATTTGAAGATTTCTAGCCTGTAAAACAGCAGACCTTACCTTGACCTCTGGAGAATCAAACATCTGAATGAATCTAGAAGGATCTGATTTTGCAGCACTAAGAAGTTCTCTTTTGATTTCAATATTGTCCGCGTTAATGTTGATATTTAAAGCCAGAGCAACAGGTAATAAGTCCTGCATTTCTCTATCCCTTATTAAAGCAATAGCGTCTAATTGAATGAACTCGCTTTCGACTGTAGCCTCAGCGCTTTTGCTATTGTCCACTAACTTAAACTTACTACCACCATTAACCAGATTACCTGGATGGGCATCTAAGAACTCTTGCAAGTTTGGTTGTGATTCAGGAACTACTAATACCTTGTCTACAAAAAGAATGTGAGACCTTAACGATTTAGGACTTTGTTCGTCCGCATATATACTAGGCTCTCCTGGACAATAACGAATAGACCTAACTTTTCGTGTTTCTTTGTCAAAGAATTCTGCTTCAGTCCTAAGACTAAACAAGACTCCTCCTTTGCCATTTAGTGTTTCATAGACTTTGGTAAATGTGTCTACTGCATTTTGTTTAATTTTGAAGCCGTCACGCGATATTGGTGATGCTTGCTTTTTGGGTGCTTTCGCTTCTTTAGTTTCCATGATTTTTATTTGAATGAAATTATATTTAAAAAAAGGGAGTAGGGAGGGTTACCCCTCCCGTTCCCTAGTTCTCTAATTAAAGAGTAATCAATACATGCTGATTTGCAGCACGAGTAATTAAAGTGCTCTCAGAACGATAGTTGAATTGTAGATCATCAACATTTGTGTTGTTGACTCCTAAAATAGAACCAGTCATCCAGTGCTCTAACTCTCTGCTGTATCCATTAGTATCCTTGTAGTTAAGTTCCAAAGCAGCGGCTCTGAAGCCAGTCTTTGGATCAACAACCGTAGTCATTGGGATCATAACTCCTAAATACTCAGAACCAGCCAACAATGTTGGATCGTTAAGCAACTTCCAGTTGTGCTTGTGGAAAGTATATCCTCCACGAGTGAAAGATTGGAATCCTAAGTCAGCACCTCCACCATCACGACCACCAAAAGCAGTAACGCCATTAGTAGCATCAGTGAATCCAGCGGCTCCATTTAATGAAGCGACAAAGTCATCGATCTTGAAACCTTGAGAAGTGTTAACGTACATAGCGTACTCAGGAGCAGCGCCATTCTTATCCAAGTTCTCAATCATTGTATCCATACCAGTTAAGGCATTGATCTGACCGTCATGAACGATACCTCTGTTCTCAACAGCAGTGAAGTAACCTTCGCCACCAGTAACAGAAGCACCAGCACCAGTTAAAGTAGAAGTGACATTCTCACCTAAGAGCATCATCATTTCACGCTTGTCTAAGAAACGAGCACGAGTGTCCATCTCTCCTTTAACGTACCATCTGTAGTCTCCATTACCTACATTCACCCAACCAATGTTAGTTGCTTGTGATCCTGTAACCTTGAATACTTCTTTGATGATGTTGTACTTGTTAGTACGCTTGATTACGTTACTCTCTAAGTATCCTGTGTTTTGATCAGATCCCTGCTTGAACAAGTTACCGATAACTGGGAACGTAGTTGCTGTTGTAGCAGCACTTGCGGTAAGACCAGCAGAACTTAAAGTTTGAATAGTGTAATCAGCAGTAGCCGTGTTTGATACTTCTCCTGTTGGAGAGATAGCAGTTACGATACCACGATCTTGTCCGTATAACAAGATAACGTCGTTAAGACGCAAAACTGAAGCATCAGAAGAAGCCTTCTTAATTACTACTGTTGTTGCGGCTGCGGCGGCGGTAGCGCTTAGAACGCCTGCTTGTGCTTGGTGGAGACGATTCTCTTCCCAATACTGCACTTCGTCTGCGGTACCGTTTGCGCGGATTGCGCCTGTTAGACTTAGAAACCCCGTTAGTCCACCAGAGATTTGCTGATACCCGTAAGTTTTTACGAGACCGTCTCTGTTGTCTGGAGCGTTGATTTCATCTATGTAGTCTCCAAGAGAAGTATATTTCTCTGGGGACAAGCGGCGAAAGACCGCTGGTTTACTGTCATTATAGACAGGAGGAAAACTATTTGCCATGATATATTTTTTTAATCGGTTAAGGCATTAAACATTAAAGCGTAGCCTTTGACTGCCTATCTCTTCCTGAAGTGCTTGACGGATTGAATCCGCAACTGGGTTATTATTGACTTTCTGGTCAAGCGTCGGTGTAGTGGCATCAACATTTGCTGCCGTTTCAACAACATTACGTTGACCATCACTTAGTCCTTGCCTGTAAATACTTTGTACAATGTTGGGCAAATTGTCCATCACTGCTCTATCGGTATTCCATTTATCAAAATTCCATTGTCCACCTTCCTCGACATAGTCATCAAAGAAAGATTCAATTTCTACATTCTTCTGTTTTAGTTGATCCTTATAGGCGGCATCGATTCCAAACGAAAACGTCTTATCGTTACCAAGATCAAATTCAATCTGTTCAAATTCATTAACATCTTGAACCATTTCTCTTACCCAGTTATCATCTACAATAGAAGAATCTTCCATTGACTCTTGTTGCACTGGCGCTGCGAAATCCTCTTGGATTTGTCCAATTGTCTGTCGAGCGTTTTGTGCGGCGATCTTGAGATCCACTTTAGATGCAGCGATTTCTTCTTCGTCATATAGGTTCTCATCAAGTTTGTATTTCCGTTTCAGTAATACATCAACTTCATCTGAACTCAAGTTAGGATAAGATGTAGACAACTCTACACGGACGGCTGTTATGTCATCCATGCCTTCTGAGTCTAAAGACTGGTATGTAAACCAATCGCCAGGATCTCTTCCTGTACTCTCGACAAAATCTGCAATCGCTTGTACCCGTGGGTCAAGTTCAAATACTTCTTCACTGTTTTCCTGTTCGCCTTCCGAGTATTGCGTTTCGCTGTTCTCTTGAAGATTAGATAGGAATGAATCGAAGTCAGATTCATTTTCTTGCATCGGTTGTTCTGCGGCCTCAGTTGACGCAACCTCCTGAGGTTCGTTTGCTACTGGCTCACTTAACTCTACCTGATCTGGTACTGGCACCTCTTGTGGTGCGGGTTGATCAGGATCAGGTTGAGGTGGTGGCGGTGGTGTATCTGTTTGAGATGTATCTATCTTATCAGTCATTATAGTTGCGGACTGATTATTAATATCATCTAGCGCCGCTTGTGGCGGCTCATTCGAAACTTCCATCCCCGCTTTGCGGATTTGGGCTTCTAGTTGGCTGTCAATTGAATTCATATGTATGTATATTTATATGGAACAAAGTTATAGTAGCCGTCATATATATAAGAAGGCGAGTTTGTGTATGTCCTTTATTATGATTATGTTTACATCCTAACCAAAATTATATACAATGAAAAGTTTATTTTTTACAGCCTTGTCGCTTATAAGTTTAAATCTTTGTGCACAAGGATCTTTCCAGGATCAAACAGTAGTTAACGGGGTGTTTTATATAGCCACCGAGAACACAATAGATCACGCTACTTATATTCAACAAGACAACTTTGACTTTCCCCTTGCGGCAGATAGTTTCTATGTTGATGAAATGAGCATGCTTCACTGGGACGCCTATTCAGATTTTATTATCCGAGAACAAAATGCAACCTGGAACAATGGTATGTATCAAACTAATGACGGATGCCAAGTATTTATTCACGACTCTGATATCGACGATAGAGTTTTAGTGGTAAGATTATTTGGATCAAACGATTTTTAATTACCTAGATCACATAAAAAAAAGAGGGGCTTTTAGGCCCCTTTTTTATTTCTTTATATTCTGTCCGTATTTCTTTCTGAAGCCCGCTACTGCATTTGATCTAGCGCTTTGATAGACTCCTTTTTTCTTTGCGACCTTTGTCATTGCTGCAAGATCATTTTGAAAGGAAGGACCACTTCTGTTTTCGTCGTAAGCAACTTTGCTTCCTGGACCCGATCCTTTTCCAATTCCTGCTACACCAGCCTTAGATAAAGACCTGCGCAACTCATTAATTGTCATCGCGTCTAGTTCTTCTTTAGGACTTTTTTTTTAGGGACCATAGCCCCGTTTTCTGCAACAATCTGACCCGTCTGTTTCATGACGCGGCCCATGCCGCTTGCTCCTAAATCAGTTTTTTTTTTACCTACTCCGCGAATCTTTCCGCCTTTTTGGTATTTCATTTTCATGCCGCTACCTGCCACATTTTCGCCTTTGCCTCTTCCAGCACGGCCTTCTATTACAGCAGGAGAGTCAGTATCCCTAGCAGCATCAAGAGCCTGCATAGCAAACTTTCTTTGCTTAGGATCCTTGAGCATGGCTTTAATCATTCCACCACTCTCATACATTTTTTTCATCTTACCGCCCATCATCATAGATCCTTGAGCGCTAGATTTATTTCCAGAGAACTTTTTCTTACCTGAACTCTTCTCCATCCCTTCGCTTTCGTCACGACGAGACTTCATTGATTGGGTTTTGCTTCCGCTACGCGCTCCCATAGAGTCATCGAGTCGAGCGTTGTATCCTTGTTTCATAGTTGGTTGATTGTATGTATTACAAATTTAAGCATTATCACCTTTAGTTTCAGGGGGTGAGATTACCACTTTACTTTATTAGCCCAATACGCAGCACTCATTTTACCTTTAGCAATGTTTCTACCGTGCCTAGATTTAAATGCGGCTCTCTTTTTTCTCCTGGCGGGAGAAGGGTTAGACTCTGTTACAGTATCTGCACCAGGTTCTCCAAAGCGAATAAGTTTAATTTTGTTGCCTTGTTTGGCAACTACTACATGAGATTTAGTAGGGTGACTAGGTGTTGACTTTGGTTTATTATAACCAGATACTCCTGCTTTTTTTAAACGGGGATCCTTGTCGGCCATTTACTTTAATCGTATGATATAGCGTATATGTCAATTTGATCAACCATAGTAAAGTATCCCGCTTCTTCTAACAAAGCAGACATTTGAACATCATTACAATGAAGGTGCTCAACCTTAATGACTTTGGGTCGAAGAGGACCATGAAAGTCTATGGTTTCTAGTATTTTTATCTCGTGACCTTCCGCGTCTATTTTTAAGAAATCAATCTGAGGGAAGTCAGAGCAATGTGTATCTAGTAAGTTTTGATAGGTCATACACTCAACCTCTTCGTCATGAACCATATGAGCGTTTTGTTTTACAAGTCCCTCCGTTTCAAGAGTAGACATTCCCCTAAAGTCTGAATCTTTTTCACAAATATCTTCATTATATACTTTCATTACGCATGAGCCGTCCTGATTAGATATAGCGGCATTGACATATGCTACGTTTTCTAGGACTGGTAACTCTTCTAAGTATTGTGCTAAAGGCTCAACAATTACGCCTTTCCATCCGTGTTCTGCTAAAGGTATTAAGGTATTAAAACTATTTGATCCTATCTCTATGAAGTATTTCATTTTATTGGGTTTAAAGTATCTGCCAAAGATACAACATTTAACTATTGATTTTTTTGTTGATGATCTAGTTCTTTTTTTAAATGGGCTATGGCTTTTTGTATGTCTTGCGTGATTGGGTTATTTGGTTTTTTACCAGCCCTTAATAAGTATGTAATAGCCGTCCCTAAATTATAGTTGTCTGATTGAAAGTCTAGGACTACATCAAACGCTTCTATGCGTTTGTGCTTACCAATATAGTATTTAGGTGTGGTACTCATGGCTTAGAACAGAATGAAACAATTATATATCTCTCTCCTTTTGAGATTGGCCGACCCCCATGTCTGTGTGTTATCTGGGCTGGGTGTATGGATATCTCCCCGACATTTCCTTTATGAACTTTTTGTTGTCTCCAGAACCAAGTGCCTCCACCCTCAAAGTCTCTATTTAAAGTCAAGACACAAGATATAGAACCGCTGTCGTGATGTAAGGATAGATGACCCTGAACATCTTCTTGGTACTTTATCATAAAGTTTTCGCTCGATAGATCTGGCCACGGCTTACCATGCAACTGCCACTTATGAATAGCACAGGGGTAAACAAACTCTTTTAAAATCCTAGAGTAAGTTTTATCTAACCCAATTGACTCTAATAGTATATCTGTTGTTGGATAAAAGTCATGACGCTTCTTTGTCCACTTGTCTAACTTGTTCGCTTCGGCAATTACTAGAGTACAAAACTCTTCAGTAAACAGCGGGTAAGAAAAAACATCTGGCATTGTTTCATCAACAACTAAATCCCATTCTTTTGTTTTGGCCGCCTCATGAACAAACCTATTTACAAATTCATTATAAGAATAATCTGACAAGGAATTAATCGGTGTTGGTTCTGTGGTAGATGTTGCGCGAGTGCTTGACTGTCCTATAAAATCATTCTTTACAGCCATAGCAATACTGTCCTGAGTTATAAAATCCAGATCACCTCGTGGGTGATCACAGAACGTAGCGGGAAGAAACTCATCAACAGGGAAAAGATAATTATGAAAGTTCTGTTCAAGTATTCTTTGCACTCCTTCATCGGTAAGCATATACGCATGAGCGTTATAAGCATACCTAGGCTTACATAAATATTTATTTACTCCCTTTGGGGGCTGAACAAAATTGCAAGCGAAATACATTAGAGTCCAATGCTGATCAGTTTTTAATTCACTGGCTTCGAATTTTCTTTTAACATAAAAATCTTCCTCTAGTATTAAGACTTTTTTATAATTATTCTTAGAAGCATCTTTCCATACAGCGTGATGTGATGCAGCACAACCTATTTCCCCATCAGTTATTTCTCTATTATAAAAACGACTAGATGAATTAGGCATTACCCAATTCTTAAATACGCCATAATCAGAGGGCATATTTTCCCCAGTCTTACCGTTGCAAGCATTCCATATCGTTAATGAAGACTTAAAACCAAACTCTTTGAATCTCTTTTTAATGTCGGCTTTCTTTTCATCTGTAGGATCTAGACATATTACATATGTCATATCCGCGTCTCGATCTTCAGAAACCGTTAAAGTTTTTGTTTTCGCTGTTGGTTGAGTTTTTGAAAGTATAGGTCCTGCGCTCATTTTGTTGTCTATTAAATTTAACCATTCATTACTTACGTTAGACCAATCCCTAGTCTGAACATATTTTTCAATTCTTTTCCAATCTGTAGATTTATTGAAACCGTTGACGGTTTCTTTTAGTCCCGCAATCTCACTGGTGTCTACTATAACTCCGTGAGCCATCATCTCTAGAGCCGTAATGCAGTATGTCTCATTGTAGTCTGTAGGGTAGTACCAAGTTTCGGTAGTCTTCATTCTGTTGTACAACGCTTCTGTGGAAAGAGATCCTAAAAAAGTCACATTTTGATCCTCTAGTATTTTAACTCTTTCGGCAAAGTTGTCATTGTAGTATTCTAAGCCGTAGGCTGGAGTGGCAATAGCAAGGGTCGCGTATGACCTTTTATTTTTAATTAAAGGCCACTCGTTTAGCAATCTATCCAAACCCCTTTCAGGGTGAGAAGAATACAAATAACTTCCAGGAACTTTATACGAACTTCTTTTTACATCACTCAAAGAAATACCGTTTCCTATTATTCTTATTTTGTCTTTAAGCCTAGAGTTATAAGATAAGAAATGTTCTTTATGCCAGTTTGTTAAACAGATAATATTGTCACATAGGTCATACGCTTCATCGATATCTTCTTTTGACATTTCCTCACCTTCGAACCAATAGAAAGGCTCTTCATTGTGTAGCCAAAACAAAACCTTTTGTATCTGAGAACAATTGTAATGCCTGTAAAAATGTAAATAAGAAACGCCCACCAGAACGTCTATCTCTTTAGGAAGTTTGTCAAACTGATTTAACGAAAGATAAATTAGATTTTCTTGAACTTCTGTAGGTTCTACTTGTCCTACTATATATATTAAGTGACCTTGAGTGGCTAATGATACTGCTAACTTATTTACACACTGTTCAGTTCCTCCAAGACCTGGAGTATAACAATTCCAAGGCGAGGCTGAGTAGCCTACATGGAATACTATATTCATTTTAAAATGTATTTACTTCCACCATCCCAAGGTATCCAAGGAATTTTTTCTCTTATTCCTTCAAAATCTTTAAAATATTTTTCATTGTCTATTTCGTTAAACTTAGATTGATAGGATATTAACCAATTGCTTGGCTTTAGTTTGCTTATAATTTCATTTCTCCACTCTAAAGGACATTCTGATATAGCCCAAGTAGAAACAAACAAAGTGTTTTCTTTGTGATGAACAGGTGCAGAAGTAAATCTTACATCATAACCAGCAAGGTTTTGTTTTTGAATTTTAGTAACAACAGGTAAATCTATTATAACGTAATCTCCAGTATATCCCATATTCATGACAAACTTACAAAAGTCACCACACCCTCCACCTAGTTCAACTATCCTGTCAAATTCAGTAATCTTATTCTTTGTATGTGTTTGATACTTAAAAAAGTGATGGCTGCTTTTTAAGTTATAGGGGTTTGTGGTAAAATGCCTAAAAGGAATAGAATGTTGTTTATGAAAATGATACTTAAAAGTATAGCCATGGGTTGTGTGTAACATACAAAATTCCCAAATATATTTTTCTGATTCTTCAAGGGAGTCATAAATATCTTTAGCATAGTCTAAATATTCTTGGTATAGGTTACACTCGTATAGGGGAATAATAGAAACAGAGTGCCAGTCTCTAAAGTTATAAAGGTTTCTTGTTTTTATAGAATGATTTAAATCTAGGGACATCTTATCCCATTCTTTGAGAATTTCCATTGTATTAATTGAATGAATTGAATTAATTCAAATATACAAAAATCTCATATGTTTAAGTTAATCTTTAACCGTTAAGGTTACCGAGGACGGATTTATTTCATTATTTATTGTAGACTGGATTCCTGTTTCAATCTCTGTTACTTGAGCCGAACCCATAGCCGCCTTAGTCCAAGCCACCACATCAGAGTTAGTCAAATCAGCAAAAGGAGTGAAGTTAGAAAGATCCGATGTACTTATTGTCTGTATGTCAATGCTTGTTGCTGTGTAAAATTCACCTTCAGGATCTCTTTGATCTGATGTTCCAGTTACTCTCCAATGCACTCTGTATACCACATCTGTGTAATTTCCGTCAGTAGGGTAACAATCTACTGTTCTGCAATCCCAAACATATACTACTGCCATTGTTTATTTGTTTTTGGTTTTTTGTTTGATTTTTTTCCTAGTGAAGACTTAAAATCCTCCAGTGTCATTTTAACTATAGGCAATCCAGATTCTTCAATCTCTTTTCTTAATTCAGGTGTAAGTTTTTTAAACATATTATTCTGCCGTATAGTATGGTATTATATAATCTGAACCGCCAACAATTACATCTATAAAGCCTGTAGGGCTGCTCACATCACCTGTTGATGAACCTGATTCGTCCAGTTCAAGTTTTGTTGCTTTTGCAACCCCGTTAACGGTAAGTTTTTGAGTCGGAGATGTTGTGTTTATTCCGATATTACCATTTTCTTTAATGAGCATCTTTTCAGTTCCAGTCACATGACTAGTTCCGAACTGTATACCATCTAAAGAAGGTATATACGTCATACACATTTTAGTTGATCCATTTTCAAGAAACCTAAGTCCATTTGACCCAGCCTCAGCAGTACAGTCTAAATCAACAAGAACTTGATTTGATGGATTTTTAAAGAGAGCAACTACAGAGTCGCCTGATTCAACTGTAAAAGTTCTAGAGGGAGAAGTGGTACCGACACCTAATCTATTATTACCATTATCCCAATAAAGATTTGCATCGCTACTTAATGCTTGAGATCCTGACCAAAAAGCAACCCTTGTTGCGGTTCCTGAACCTGTAACAGAGGCAGATGACTCTGCTCCTTTCTGCCCCTTGGAACCATCCGATCCGTTAGAACCTGCTTGACCTTTCTGACCTTTTACTGAAGATCCATCAGAACCTGCTTGACCTTTCTGTCCTTTAGCACCGTCATCTCCATCAGTTCCGTTAGATCCTGCTTGACCTTTCTGACCCTTGACAGAAGATCCATCAGAACCTGCTTGACCCTTTTGGCCTTTGACTGAGGCACCCTGTTCACCTTTCTGTCCTTTAGCACCGTCATCTCCATTAGTTCCTGCTTCTCCTTTCTGACCCTTGACAGAAGTTCCATTGGTTCCAGCCTGACCCTTTTGGCCTTTAACTGAAGCACCTTGCTCACCCTTTTGACCTTTAGCACCGTCATCTCCATTAGTTCCGTTAGAACCTGCTTGTCCTTTCTGACCTTTTACTGAAGCGCCTTGCTCACCCTTTTGACCTTTAGTAGAAGTTCCATTAGTTCCAGCCTGACCCTTCTGACCTTTTGATCCTGTATCCCCCCTAGGAATAGTGAAAGCAAATTGCGCTTCTGATGATGAACCTTCATTTGTTACCGAAGCGTCTGTTCCCTCACCACCTGTTGTTGTGCTTTGAATCTCTATAGTTGCAGCAGTACCTTGGGATCCTACTTCACCTTTTTGACCTTTTACTGATGAGCCATTAGATCCTGCTTGACCTTTTTGTCCTTTGACTGAGGCACCCTGTTCACCTTTCTGTCCTTTAACTGAATCACCAGGTTCTCCTATTTCACCCTTCTGTCCTTTGACTGAGGAACCTTGTGCTCCATCTTGTCCTTTCTGACCTTTGGCACCATCATCTCCATTAGTTCCAGCCTGACCCTTTTGACCTTTGACCGAACTACCAGGCTCCCCTATTTCACCTTTCTGACCTTTTGTTGAGGCACCTTGTGCTCCATCTTGTCCTTTCTGACCTTTGGCACCATCATCTCCATTAGTTCCTGCTTCACCCTTTTGACCTTTGACCGAACTACCAGGCACTCCTATTTCACCTTTTTGTCCTTTAACCGAAGTACCATCTTGTCCTTTCTGACCTTTGGCGCCATCATCTCCATTAGTTCCTGCTTGTCCCTTCTGACCTTTAACTGAAGCGCCTGGCTCTCCTATTTCACCTTTTTGTCCTTTCGTTGAAGCACCTTGTGCTCCATCTTGACCCTTCTGACCTTTTACAGAGGCGCCTTCATCTCCCTTCTGACCTTTACCGCCAGCGACACCTTGAGGTATTCCAAAATCGAATGTAGCGTTCTCTGTAGATCCGCTATTACTAACGGTCGCTGCCTCCCCAGCGGCAAGTGTTTCGGTGGTTCCAACATCAACAGTGGCTGCTGCTCCACCTTCACCCTTCTGACCTTTGACCGAGGCACCGTCTTGTCCTTTCTGACCCTTCTCTCCCTTCTCACCCTTCTCGCCTTTCTGACCTTTGACTGAAGTCCCGTCTGCTCCCGCCTGTCCTTTTTGACCTTTTGCACCGTCCGATCCATCAAAAACAAATGAAGCAGTAATACTGTCTTCAGCACTAAAAGGATTAGACGCGCTTGAGGCGCTTATGCTACCTTCTAATTCTATCTGATCACCTGATACACCTACTGAAGTAAATGCAAAGATCAAGAAATTACTTTCTGTCTCTACCTCTCGTAAGGTTACAGAACCTGGAGCCGTCGGAGTAGGAATAGTCGTGCTGTTTCCATCTGTGGAATTAAACTTAATTCTAGTAGAAGTGTTTTGAGTTGTCTCATTACCTCGAAGTTCACCAGAACCCATGTCTCCTGAGGTATCTGTTTTAAAAGTATAAGGGTATATATTGGCAGCGTTTGTTCCTGCAATTCCTTTTTCACCCTTCTCTCCTTTAATACCCTTCTGACCTTTTTCTCCCTTTTCACCTTTCTCGCCTTTCTCGCCTTTCTGACCTTTTACTGAAGCGCCGTCTTGACCCTTTTGGCCCTTCTCACCCTTTTCACCCTTCTGACCCTTCTCGCCTTTCTGACCATCTTGTCCTTTCTGACCCTTCTCACCTTTCTCTCCTTTTTCACCCTTCTGACCTTTAGTGCCATCTGTTCCGTCAAACTGAAACGCAACATTGACAGTGTCGTCATTGCTAAATGGATTCGCTGCACTAGAAGAAGATATTGATCCTGATAACTCTATCTCTCCACCAGTAGTATCACCTTCAGTAAATGAAAACTGTAAAAAGTTACCAGCATTTTCCGCTGTTCCTGAAATGATAACAGTACCTGCTTGCGATGCAGTAATAGCAGGAATAGTTACAGTGGCTCCATCGGTTTGATTTAAGACAATCCTTGTTGATGTGTTCTGTGTGGATTGATTACCCCGAAGTTCTCCAGCACCAGGATTTCCTGATGTGTCTGTTTTAAAAGTATAAGGGAATATATTAGGTGCTTGTGCTCCTGTTGTTCCTTTTTGGCCTTTCTCTCCTTTAATACCTTTTTGACCCTTCTCGCCTTTCTCACCTTTTTCGCCCTTTTCGCCCTTCTCTCCTTTAATACCCTTCTGTCCTTTGGCACCATCAAACACAAAAGAAACAGTGACTGATGTATTGTCAGTAAAAGGACTAGTGGCACTTGAAGCAGTAATAGAACCAGTAAGTTCTATTTCTCCAGAATCGGTATCGCCTCCACTAAAGTCGAACGTCAAGAAATTTGCTTGAGTCTCTACGGCCCTTATGGTTATAGTTCCTGCCTGATTAGCACCCACCGCAGGAATAGTTAAACCATCACCGTCGGTTTGATTGAGAACCATCCTGGTAGATGCGTTCTGATTTGTTTCGTTTCCTCTTAGGTCACCAGTGGCTGGGTTCCCAGAAGTATCTGTTCTAAAGTTATAGGGGTAACTGTTTGCAGAGTTCTGACCCCTGGTTCCCTTTTCACCTTTCTCTCCTTTAATACCTTTCTGTCCCTTCTCCCCCTTTTCACCCTTCTCACCTTTTTCGCCCTTTTCACCTTTAATACCCTTCTGTCCTTTTTCACCATCAGTTCCATCATATTGGAATGATATAGTTACAGCGGTGTTATCAGTAAAAGGACTATTGGCACTAGATCCAGTAATAGAACCTGATAGTTCTATCTCTCCGCCAGAAGTAGCACCTTCACTAAATGCAAATTGCAAATAATTAGTTAAAGTTTCTGTTGATCTTATTACTACGGTTCCAGATTGACTAGCAGTTACTGCGGGTATTGTTGTACTGGCTGAATCGGTTTGATTAATAACAATTCTAGTGGAGGTGTTTTGAGTTGACTGATTGCCACGCAAATCTCCAGCGGCAGGGTTGCCGCTTGTGTCAGTCCTAAATCTATAAGGAAAGGTGTTAGGTGCGTTTGTTCCTTGTTGTCCTTTCTGACCTTTCTCGCCTTTCTGGCCCTTCTCTCCTTTATCGCCCTTTTCACCCTTCTGACCCTTCTCGCCTTTATCACCCTTCTGTCCTTTTTCACCCTTTTCTCCTTTCTCGCCTTTCTCACCCTTCTGCCCCTTGGCTCCACCTTCGGCAAAGGATAAAGTTATTTCTTCTCCATCACTAAATGGACTGTTTCCACTACTACCTTGTACAGTGACAGTACAGGTTATTATTCCTGTGTCAAGAGCAACACTATCTATGTTAAAGTTTATAAAGTCTGTGGATGTACTTACAGATCTAACCAATACTGATCCTGCGCTTGGGGTGGGTATAGTGTCTCCGTTTTTATCGGTAGAGTTTATAACGACCGATGTAGATGTGTTCTGAGTCTCATTGTTAAACCTAGCAATGCCAGTAGCAGGACTTCCTGTTATAGCGGTGCTGAAAGCGTACTCATAGGTTGCAGCAGGTAATGGACCCTGTTGTCCTTTCTGGCCCTTCTGACCTTTCTCACCCTTTTCGCCTTTCTCACCCTTTTCTCCTTTAATGCCTTTTTCTCCTACCTCGCCCTTCTGACCTTTGATACCAAGTTCGCCCTTCTGTCCTTTCTCCCCGACTTCACCTTTGACTCCCTTTTCACCAACTTCACCCTTCTGGCCTTTTTCACCGACCTCACCTTTCTGACCTTTTTCAGCGACCTCACCTTTCTGGCCCTTTTCGCCTACTTCACCTTTAATTCCTTTTTCGCCTACTTCGCCTTTCTGACCTTTCTCGCCTACTTCACCCTTGGATCCCTTTTCAGCAACTTCTCCTTTTTGTCCTTTCTGTCCGACTTCACCTTTGATTCCTTTCTCTCCGACTTCGCCTTTCTCACCTTTCTGTCCTTTTTCTCCGACCTCACCTTTCTGTCCTTTCTCTCCATCGCCATCAAGACCTTTCTGACCCTTTTCGCCTTTTATTCCTTGATCGCCTTGTTCGCCCTTCTGACCCTTTTCACCTATTTCACCTTTTGTGCCTTTTTCTCCTTGAGCACCTTTTTGACCTTTAGAACCAACAAGTTGTTCTACGGCTCCATTATTAATGTCAATAGATATAGGGCTGGGTTGAGTAATGGTTATTACATCACCAGGTTGGTCCGTTACAATAATCTCAATAGGGCCAGTGTCTGACATAATTTAGTTTACAATGTTTTGTTGTACAGTAAATGTTCCGTAGAACCAAGTTTCTTTTTCTCCAGTTGAGGTTAATGTAAACTCCACACCGTACACATATGTGCCAGCGTCTACAGTCATGTTAGCGTCTGTAATAGTTATAGTAAGTAAACCTGCATCAGTTCCAGCAATTGTAATGTTACTGTTGGATATAACAATAGGACCATTGTCATATTGTCTTACTTGCATCTCGTAAGAGTAAAGCGTAAGATCAATAGCGGTTCCAGTGGAATCTTTGACGTTTGCTTTTAAGATAAAAGTATTTGCGCGTCGGCAACAAATATTTAATTGAGACGCCGCAGATAGATCCACATTCTGTGGGTTTTCACATCTGCAAGCGGAAGAACTACAAGTACAAGCCATGGTACAAATTTACTCGTTTAATAATACGTCTAGGAGGTCGTCGGTTTGTTCTTCTAATTCCCCTCGATCACCTTTACGTTGAGAGATTAATTTCGATTGTTCGACGGCTGAAAGTTTTATTCTTTCATCCTTCCTTGTTTCTTTTACTGTGTCTAAGTTTTCCCTTCCAGCAGTTTCAATCTGTTGCTGCTGAATAGAATACTCACCTCTAAGTTTAGCAAGTTCCATCTCATAAAGATGTTCTACTTCCATTACTTTTAATTTAACCTCTGCGTCAACTGATGCCTTTTGAAGATCAAGTTGAAGTTCAATTTGTTTCTTTTGAATCTCCGCTTGTGCTGCCGCCTGTGTTGCTTGGATGTTTGACTGAGCAGTCATCTGCGCTTGGGCTTGCTGCTGCTCCATCTGAGCATCTCTTCGCTTGGCAATACGGACAGCCATTAATCTTTCGGCCTGATCGGGGTCTCGTAGTTGCCTTATTGCTTGAACATCTGTTAAGTCTAACTGACCGCTTTGTAAAGCGACCCCCAGGCTTTGCTCTAAATAGGCTCTATCAGAATCGGCCATCTCAGTGATTACCCTTACTCCAAAATTGTACATAGACAATCTTTTAAATGAAGATAGTACCGCCATATTGGTTTCACCAATAGCGTTCTCATACATCTGGTAAAGAACCGTTTTGTCAGGTATAATCTGTACACACTTAACTATATCCTCACACACTCTTCGGAATAATACCATCGCTGCGTTTTGAATATCATATAAAGCATTATTGCCTGCGGCAATTGCTTGCTTTTGTACACCAACCAGTACATCTCCTTTAGGTGAAGAGCCGTCCATGACCTCATTAATTCCTGTAGCGTCTCGAATCATTGCTAGGTAATGATTATAGATAGCAACAAGTTCAGATATGTTTCTTATCTGATTTTGTATTTCCCTAACAGGTGGGTTCTGGAATCCTCCTTCTGGATTTTTAGACCTATAGTAAAAGACACCTGTCTGTTCGTATATGTCCTGGATCTCTAAAGGTTGTAACTCGCCGCCTCTTCCAAGTTGTACATTTTCTAATCCTTCAATATCTATAACAAGACCATCAGGTTTTGCTTTAGCAATAGACTGTTGAATTTTTAAATGAGTAATCTGCAACATATCTGCAAATCCAATTACACTAGAGACTAAAGACTTAGGCATCATGTCTCGCATGTTTAATGCGATCATTGAATAAGATAGTCTAGCCCTGGCAATGTCATAAATGTTTTTAGGTACATTTTTCTTTTGACCATAGTCATACAAGAACTCAGTTCCTAAAACATACTTACCTCCGTAAACTGTTTCATTGTTCATGAATACAGGCTTGCGATCATATACTGATTCACGAGGCGCTTCGTATTTTGTTCCTTTGTAGTAAAATCCAGCATTACCATATTGAGACTCTTTGTTCTCATAGATCATACTGTCTACAGACTTGTATTCAAATTCTAAAACCTGAACTGAAAACTCATCATAACCATAACGATTTTGATTTCCAGCATTGTCGTACCATGATTGCATGAAAGCGTTAGGATCATTGCCATACTTGTTCATTACAGTCTTAGCAATCTCTTGATATTGCGCTTCTGTAAACTGACTACCCGCAGTTCTTTTGAGTTCTGATATGCTTATCCTTTTTATATCTCCAGCATAGACAAGATCGTCTAAGTTTGGATCGGTTGTATAAGAGTGAAGAAAATAAGCAGGATCAACATAATTTGTTTTGATGCCATAATTAGGATCGTTCTCTCTTTTTACTACGGCTACTCCACAAGTAACTAGATCTTCAACTGATCTACGAAATATCTTTTCATCAAAGTCGTTCCAAGATAAAGTAAGTTGCGCAGCGAGTTGCGCTGCTACTTCAGCATCTGTCTTTACGTTAGTGTCTAAAAATATCTCTGTCTCCTCTTTAGTCTGAGGAAGGTCATCAGGATCTACATCTGTCTTTAACCCAGCCGCTTTCGCTTCTCGGATCATATCAATGTTCTCAATACGCACTACCGTACGTCTTTTCTTAATGTCCTTCTCTGATTGAGAAAGTGGATCAACCGCCTCTATCTGGGGATAGGGCTTCTGTGATAATATTTTGTTTACAACAATTTTAGCAAACTTAGGAACAATAGGTACGGGGGTATAATCCAAGGTGAGCAGAGTTCCGTCTCCATTATTTGCGTTGATGGAGTTTAATATTTGTCGGTAGATCTGTGTGTCTTGGGTTCCGTTTGCATAGGCCCTCGATGTCTCAAATGAATTAAACCTCTTTCCGTAAAGATTGTTAGTGCTGTCGCTACCCATCCACTGTGCGTAGATGGCTTTTGCCCAAGCAAGACCGTAAGCCTGCGTGAGTTTTTCTTCGGTTGGTGCTAAGGCGTCGGGAAATGTTGAATAACCGTTCGCTGGACGACTTTGTGACATATGTATCTAAAAAGATGGTATACAGTTAACTTATGCAAATATAAGTTAAATAGTAGCCGTCATAGGAGGCGGCTCAATCCATCAACATAGTATGCCCAATAACTTTATGACTTAAAACTTTATTTACTTTAATCTGAGTCTGACCTTTATAAGTCTTTGCAAACAACCTATCCTTTAGTGACGCTACACTTTTGCCATCTTTGATCATGATCTCTTGGGGGTCACAATATCTAGAAACACACCACTGCTTTGCGGTGACATAAGGTTGTTGTGTTTTTTTCTTGGGATAAAACTTTCTGTAACCAACCTCAAGTTCGAGGTAATATATCTCTCTAGACTTCATCTTAAAATAACTTTACCTGGTCTAAACCACTTCTTATCATTATAGTTTGTTTTTACTACTGGTTTTATATTACCCTGCGCGGCAAGCAAGGCTAGGCCGCTGGAAATAGTAAGGTCAAACTTAGTTCTATCATCAATCTTATAATTAATCCAATCTTCTAGAGTTCTTTGAAAAGGCATTCTGCCCATCTCTATAGACTCTTCGTTTAACCCTACATGGGAATGTATATAAGCCTCAATAGATTGAGCATGAGCCTGAATTATTTCTTGAGAGTTAGATGGTATTCCTTTTGTTTTGGTTTTAGAACCAAATCCAGATCCTAGGTGTTGGGGTCTATCTAATAGATAATGATCATATCCCCGTGTTTCAAAATACCTGGCTATACCGTACTTGTTATTCTCTATCAGTACAGGGTATCCATAATACTTAGCCGCCATTAATATATCTTCATAAAAGATTTTAGCCAGGGGTGGCCGACTTGCATACTCAGCAACAAACATATTTGCTGGATACTCAGTAGAGAATTTATTATAAAAATGACACGCGCCTTTAGACCCCCTACCGTCAACAGTTGCGTCAATATCATATGAGTCAACTCCAGCACAACCTAATAATTTGTTCTGAGGTCCATTAGTATTTCTCATTCCTATGGGCGGTAACCAGCCTATGTGCCATCGTCCATTAGGATCAGGAGCAAAGATTACTTCGGAATCTTGCTTTCCGTTCTTCCAAATAAAGTTGCCAATAACTACAGGAGAAGGATACAGTTCGTCGTTATGTTGTATCTGTTCATATATTTTCTGGACATTAAAGACAGAAGACTTAGCACTATCCCTAAATGCTTCTTGCTCGGTAAATGGAAACTGACGTATGACTTCATTTAGTTCGTAGTTATCATCGACCAATGCTTTTCTTTCGTTCTTTAAAAAAGTCTTAGCCCCAATAGTTATTTGTTCACCATCCAGACCTTCTACGGGGTTTGCTGGGTTGTCAACTACAGGAATACCATATTTGTTAAAGAAGCCCTCTAAGGCTTCGTATGCAGGTATAAAGATGCGATACAGTCCGCTCTTGGTTCTGTCATTTTCATTCCTGTCTTTGGGATCGCTATTGTAAACTACATTTCTAAAATTAGCACCACCTTTATCTAAAGGATTAACCGTACTTCCTACCAATGCCTTTCCTACGATTCTTCTACCAACCAATAAACAGGTTCTATGTATTCTCCAGGACTCTCTTATATCTGTAGGTCTTTCCCACTTGCCTGCCTCATCCATGTATAGTATGTGGAGTTTCTCTCCATCATATGCATTATTTGTAGTGTTCTTCCAGTTAACTATAGAGTTAAGGGCGTCCCCCTGAACAGATGTTTTGTTCTTCTTTGTTATTCTTTTTGACGGCTCTCTAAACGCTAACTCCATTCGGGGGTTTGTAGTTCCATCTTGAATAGGTTTAAAGAAAAAAGGATAGGACTTATAAATAGGTACAACCTTTTTCATAAAGATATTCTCTTGTGCGTCTGTTCCAGTCTTAGACATAATGCCAAGCAGTTTGTCTTTAACCTGAGTTGCTTCCCCTACCAGCAAAGAAGAAGACATTTGAGTATAGCCAGAACGTCTACACTTTGTGTATACTTGTCCTAGACATCTTGGGTCTCTGAAGCATGCCTCCATGTGTAAGAACAGTTGCTGTTGGAACTGTAAAAAACTGGGGTATCCCACATCAATCTTGGACCACTGAAGAAAGAAATAGTGGTGTCCTGAGATATAGGTTGGTTCTCCGTTATTGTAAAACCAAACTCCGTTTCTTCTTCTTTCATATTCTGTTTTAATATAAGATTCATATTTTTTTCTAAACTCATCTGGAGTTTGAGACCATTCATCCATGGAAGATATTAAGGCTAGGTCACTTGGAAGTTCCTGGCGTTTCCAATACTGATCTTGCTTCTTTAAGTTATGAAATAATATTTTCTTTTTGGTGGGGACCTTTGGTAACTGGATTGGCAAATCACCTATGCTTATAACCTTACCCTGAGTTCCATCTGGACATATGTTTACAACAGGCTCCTCTCTACCTTCTAGGTCTACAAGAACACTCACGGCCTAGAGTATTGCTCCGCAAATCCACTTGAGTAATCCTTAGCACCTTCTATCGTTCCATCTTTAGTTAGGCTATTTATAATAGCCGTAGTCTTCTCTATCTCTATAATTAATTCTTTAGCATCTACTGCTGTTTGCTTAATTGCCTGGAGTTCTGCTTTACGCTGTGAACCTGACAGTTCATTGTCTACAGGTTTTTTAATTTCTTCAATCATGTTATGTACCGCTATTTGCATAGAAGACCTAAGGTTTTTAGCCGTAGCGATATTGTCGTATTTATTCTTGGACTGTCCCATGTACTGCATCTATTATAGTTCTGTACACTTTCTCACCTTCTACTTCCATTTCGTAATCTGAGGAGTCTCGAATCCAACAAGTGTCGCCTACATTTAATCCTATCTCTTTCGCTACTCGACTAGGATATTTTAAGATACCATATTTTCTACCGTGATCGTAATTTTTTTCATCTAAGACAAGTTCAAACATTGAAGACTTAGGTAAGACAGGCTTCCATGGTTTTAGGAACAACCAATTACCTAGAGTATGTATCTGGTTATCTTGATTATAAGCAAAGGCTTGATTGCCAAAGTGATCCCATTCGTCATAGACAACATAATACAATCTCTTTTTATAATCTATAATCTGACCTCTTGGTCCTTTATTTTCCTTCATCTCTTTACCTTCGGATCCATCTAAGTGAGTTCCTCCCAATACTACATTGTGATGAAAGTAAAGAAGGTCTCCTGGCTTGGCTCCTGTTTTATGCTTCTCTGGGGTTGCGACAATTTTTGCAGAAGAAACTCTATTTGCAAACTCATTCCATTTTGCATCAAGATACATTTCCTTATCACCGATCTTTACGGTCTCTTTAAGTGTTTTAGGAATGTGTACTATAAAGTGATACAGTCCTTTCATGAGAAATCACAATCATGCTCTATAAGACAGGGCATACTCTCTACCGTCTTCCACAACATTATACCCTCCTCTTCGTTTTCTATGTATATTAACCAACGGTTGATTCCATACTTAGACATACACTTATCGTCTTTGACGATGGCGTGAACTTTTCCTGCTCCCGCTCTTTGTCCAACATAGTATGCCATTGCGTCCTTAGGGTTCAGACCTACTACTATCTTTCTTATGAGTTCCACTTTCTTTCAATTTTAATTTATTTATCATTTTCCATCCAGTAATCAACAGAAGAACTATCCTTTCCTTTGTCTCCTATGGAGTTAAAGTAATCTTGCAATATGTTCTGAGTCATGGTGTGCATCTCAATTGCGTTCTGAGCGTTAAACCCTGACATGTGTTCCACTTTAGCCTCGCCGTATACATCTTCTTCTACTGGCCTCATGATAGCAAAGCAATAACAACACATGAAATCATCACCTAGTCCTGCGTCTTGAATAAGGTCCTGTACGTCGTCAATCTTTTCTTTTATCTTAATAAAAGTTTCGACTCTTAATTGTTGATCCTCGTAACTCATAACGTATACTAAGTTACGCTATCTGTGTTACAATGCAATATGAGTTGGTAGAGTATGTGGCAGTAATAGACGAAGACATAAATATAGAGAAGTCTTCTCCTGCGGTTACTTGTCTTGTGCCAGTTAAGGTAACGACTCCCAAGTTTTCTGAATTCATAGTTTGATTCATTTCTTGAAAAGTTGCAGTGTTGCTATTGTCTACTATTTTAGCATTAACAACAGGTGTTCCTGAGGAAGATTCTATCTGCATACAGACTTCAAACTTATATGTTCCAGAAACATTTATTAATATTGAAGATCTCAATTCAGCAGCGTCTTGAAGTTGTATTTGATCTGTAGTACTAAATCCAGCGGTAGAAGATTTTCCTGCACCATCAGCAATAGACTGCCAAGAAACAACTGTAGATGCGGTGGGGATAGATGTGCCTGCATTCGCAACTAAAGAAAGAACAGGCAAGAAGTTTGTGCTTCCTGCTGCACTCTGGACAAATGTAACTAGATCAGAAAAAAGAATATACTTATATGCCGATGTGCTCTCGTCCCATATTAAATACTTGTCAGCGTTTAAGGCAGTGGCAGCAGTTAACTGAGAAAGGTTAATAGGATCGTCAACACCGATGGTGTTTCCTGTGGCAGCCAATGGTGAGTTTGCAGTTATTGACGCACTACCAAATGCTGATGTGTCTAGTTCTCTTGTTACTACAGTACCTGATGTTGCTATAAGCAACGCTGTCAACTCTGTAGATGATGTTGCAGGCTGCGGAACAATAGATAAAGCGCCAGCGACTTCTACGTCACTAGTAGATAGTTTTAATGCTGAGTTATTTCCGTCGCCGTCCTGCACACTTTGCTTAGTTCCAGAGAGTGCTGAAGTTGCTAACTTCAAAATTATATTGAAGGTATCTTTTATTTTAGTTCCACTAAGTGATGCCATATCTTTACTTTTTTACAAAGATACAATTAATAGATCATGCCTAAGAGCCGTGTGAAGAGGAGCAAGATGTTCAGAGACTTTTCCTTTATAGATAAGAAATCTATTGGAAGTAATCACATTAAGCACTACAAAAGAATAATGAAGGAGGCCGTAAACACTTATGGCCTGAGTGCCAGGCAGATACTGTTTTTAATTCATGCTTACGACTTAGAGTTCTGGACAATCGATTACATATCTAAATCTCTTGACGAAAGAAAAAACCAAATAGGAATAAAGGTATTGTATCCATTACTAAGAAAAGAGTATGTCTATAAGCACTTTGACAAACTAACCCCTTCTGATACTTTAGAAGATCACATCTTTAGGGACGAGACAAAATACAATTATAGAATAAGATATGCTATAAGTCAGAAGGCCAGACTTCTTGTTGCTCGGTTTTATAATAGACTTGAGGGGAAGATAAAATAAAGGTTTTTCTAATCGTCTGGTTGTGAGTCTATTATATAATCAGAGTATTCATCTTCAAGCCTGGGGTACTCAGACTTGTCTTCATCCATCCATAAATTGCAAACACTAGCCGTAAGTTGAAAATATTCTACCTCAGAAAGCCCTGTTCCTTTTTGCATTTCAGAAATCCTACATATAGTTGGTCGGGTTTCATAAATAGAACAAGAGTTGTCTGGTTTAAGATTGGTGCATGAGCCGTCGGCGCGAACGGATAAATTATTAATGGCTAATACTTCTTTTGGCATTGTGCCTACTCTTCTACAACAAGCACCACATCCGTTACATTTAAAGTTCATTACAATAAGATAGACAGAGTAGAGAATACCCCCAACAATAATCCTAGAGCCAAAGCAAAAGAAAGATAAATAAATAACTCTCCTTGATCTATTTTACGCATTTCCTGATCTTCCTGCTCTACCCATAGCAGCAAACTTCTTAGGACCATACTTCTTACGACCTGCTATTGCTGCAATACCTTGCGCATTCTTTTTACTCTTACCTTTTTTCATTAGTTTTCTAACAAGGTCTTTAAACTTGCCTCCTTTTTCCATATCCTCTTCGACTGCTTTTTTTATAGAATTTCCTGGAAGGCTTTGTAATTGACCACCCGCTCCTGTTAGTGCTCCACCTAATGCGGTCCTACCTAGATCTTTTAGATCCATTTTTTCACCACTTAATAGTTTTGAACCTACAGCACTAAGTGCGCCGCCTGCAACGGCTCCTCCGCTAAAGAAGTCTCTTGTTTGTTTTGATGGAGCATCTGCTAGACGAGGTAGTTGCTTCTTCACTAACTTACCTGGCTCAAATGTGAGAGTACGCATTCGTTGACTACCCTTACCTGTTGGGTTGGCTCTATAGCGTTGTATTTTTTGATAACCGCTTCTAGTTTTATTTGCTTCTTTTTGGTCCTCATTCAATGGTTTCCCCATAACTCCAACCTGCCTACCTACTTGTTTTTTTAGTCGATATAGATTTTTTTCGCCAGCAACATACCTTTTCCTTTCCATTGCTTTCTTTGCAGAAGCAGAACCTCCACTCTTGGGATACATTTCTTTTGCTTGCCTTTCATCTCGGGCTTTTCTTTTTTTATTGCCAAATAAATAATCGCCGCTTCCCTCTTCACCCCCTTGGCCTGCTAATACTCGGCCTACCTTCTTGAGTGCTTTTTTGAATTTGCCTTTCTTTTTAACCTCACCACCTTCTTCGTAGAACTGACCTAGTTCAATGTTCTTAACTCCTGTAGAGTTTATGTCATTGCTGCTGAAAGATAAATACTGCGCTAGTGCAGCCTGTCTCTCTGGTCCTGCTGGGATAGATAAGAGATCGTAATTAGATACCTTTCCCCCTTTTTTATAAGTCTTGGCTTTTCCTCCTTTTTTCATGGTTCTATACTGTTTGGTTTTATCGGCGATTTTTTTTGGTTGAGCAACAGTTTGCTTTCCTTTCTTTGTTCCTTTTCTTTTTGCTGCCGTAGTGGCTGCATACTCTTCATCGGTTAGATTTTCTATAGCGGCCTTTGGCAAATATCTTTCTCCAGTCTTTGAAGACTTCTTACCAGACTTAGTTGTCCACTCTTGTTCGGTCCAGTTCTTTAATGACTGTTGTGACTTTTTTAATGCCATCAGTTTGTATAGCCCCCTCCAGCCTTTTTATAAGCAGAGGCTAACATCTGTGCTTTTCTTGCAGACCATTGTCCTGCACCGCCTCCTTTAGTTCCAGCCTTTATTCTGTTGAATATTCTTTTACGCATTGTTGGCTTAGTATAATTACCTGCGGCATTTACTCCTCCATTCTCATAGTAAGACATTCCACTTGGCGCAGATACATCTACTCTCATTCCTTTGTTGGCTTTCTTAGCGTGATCTACTAATTTAAAGTCAGCCGTCCTGCTAGCCCCTGGATGTGCTTTGTAGTCTCCCTTCATTAAGTAATACCTGCCACCTTCCAACATCCAATGATGTCCTTCTGGCGCGGGCACCTTCGCTTTCTTGCTAGAAATCTTTAAGGTTCCTTTAGGTACTGAAGAAGATTCTTTTTTCCTGGTATATTTCTTGACGGCCATTCTACAAATTTACAATAACCAGTCGTACTTTTTAGGTACCGAGAATGAAGGACAGGCTTTGGCTGCGAATTCATTGTGGCCATTGATCCTGATCTTCCCATAGTCTCTATATTTTTCCCTGATAGCAAGTATAAGATTAACCATCGCAGTATCCTGTTCTTCGGTCATGGTGTCTTTCGGCGTCTTGCCATCCGCCTCCACACCACCTATATAACATATACCTATGGTTCCTTTGTTTTTTCCTTTGCAGTGGGCACCCATTCTTTCTACTGGTCTGCCTTCATGTACTGAGCCGTCAAGGTAAATGACATAGTGGTATCCGATATCGCTCCACCCTCTTTTGATGTGCCACTCTCTAATAGTCTCTACTGATACATCCTGCCCTTCTCTAGTTGCAGAGCAATGCAATATAATACTGTCGATCTTTCTCATGGATCAAATGTACTTATTTATGGACCGAATATTTGGACCTCCTTTTTGGATTCCTTATCTTTAAGTATGCCAAGTTATAATAAATACAAAGACAAGAAAACGACACGATACAAAACTTTAATGGAGAATCGTCCAGGTTTTGCA
>TARA_R110002126_G_scaffold286935_3_pt1 | contig 32925 bp, 31 predicted proteins | sample TARA_R110002126 | Tara Oceans TARA_R110002126 (sample SAMEA4397536) | marine metagenome | biome: Polar Biome; feature: [DCM] deep chlorophyll maximum layer (ENVO:01000326); material: water (ENVO:00002006), including particulate matter (ENVO:01000060) such as... | depth 30 m | reverse complement strand
AAAATTTAACAATAAATATTAGTTTTTTAACACAGATCATTGCGAATGCTGTGAAGCAATCTTTTGATTACAATGAACAGATTACTTCGTCCTAGCGTCCTCGTAATGACGTGTGGCTTTGTTATTGCTATTGTACTGGAGCAATCTAATTTATGTATTAAGTGATTCCTCTGTTGCGCTATTTGCTACGCAAGCTACTTTCAATTAAAATGTATTTTAATTTCAGTAACAATCGGAACGACAGGTGTTTTCTTTAGTGAAAGTGGTATCGTTTTTTGATTCCATCAGTATCAAAAGACAGCTAAGGTAAGATATTGAAGCAATTTAGGTATAAATGTAACCTCCCTAAAAACCATCGTTAAATTTTAGAGGTATTCTGATTTGTTTGAATTGATTTTAATGATTTCTTAAATAATATGAAAAATATTAGTAATTTAGCAAAAGTGTCAAGGAAAAGAATGACTTCTTGTTAAAAGAAATAAAAATTATATATTTGTCGTGAATATATTGACTACAAAAAAAGCATAATATGAAAAAAAAAGCGATCATAGTCTCAGGATATTTCAATCCAATTCACAAAGGGCATTTAGAATACTTCAATAATGCAAAGGCCTTGGCAGATGAACTTTTTGTAATCGTTAATAGCGACTTACAAAGAGGTCTAAAAGGGTCTAAAGAATTTCAAAAAGAAGACGAAAGGCTTTTTATTGTAGAAAATATAAAAGCAGTAAACAAAGCGATAATCTCTATAGATCAAGACAGAACCGTTTGTGCGTCCATCAAATTTTTATGCGAAACCTATGGTGCTGATTATGAATTAGGCTTTGCTAATGGTGGCGATCAAGACAACGCGTCAATACCAGAAGCGCCAATTTGTAAGGAATTGAATGTACAATTAATTGATGGCTTGGGAGATAAAATACAGTCGTCTTCTTGGTTGTTAAAAGGTAAAGAGTAAGGTGATGCGTTTGTCGTGCATCGAATCTCGTTTCTCGTCCATCGAACAACGAACATCGAAAATCGACCAACAAAACACCCAACATATAAATAAATTAAAAATGAAAATAGGAATTACTTTTAGTGCTTTCGATCTGTTTCACGCGGGGCATGTTAAGATGTTAGAAGATGCCAAACAAGAATGCGATTACCTAATTTGTGGTTTGCAAACTGACCCTACTCTAGATCGTCCTGAAAAGAACATGCCTATTCAGTCTGTAGTAGAACGTTACATCCAATTAAAGGGATGTAAGTATGTCGATGAAATTGTACCGTATGCAACTGAGCAAGATTTAGAAGACGTGTTGCGCTCTTTTAAAATTGATGTTCGTATTGTGGGTGATGAATATGCACACAAACCTTTTACAGGACGTGAGTATTGTGAAAAAAGTGGAATTGCCCTTTTCTATAATAAAAGAGAGCATCGTTTTTCGAGCAGTGGCTTAAGAAAAGAAGTACAAGAGAAAGAAAATAAAAATCAAAAAGCGAAATAAATTTTGATGCAAAAAGATTCAAAAATATACATAGCCGGCCATAGAGGTATGGTGGGCTCTGCAGTTTGGAGGGCCTTAGAGAAGAAAGGCTATACCAACTTAGTTGGAAAAACGAGTAAAGAGTTGGATCTTCGTAATCAGCACGCAGTTACTGACTTTTATGCTGAGGTGCAACCGGATGTGGTGATTGATGCCGCTGCGAAAGTAGGGGGTATCTTAGCCAATAACAATTTTCCGTATCAGTTTTTGATGGAGAATATGCAAATACAGAATAATTTAATTGATGGTGCTTTTCAATCGGGTATTGAAAAGTTTATCTTTTTAGGAAGCTCTTGTATTTATCCGAAATTTGCGCCCCAACCGTTAAAAGAGGAGTATCTGTTAACGGACGCGCTAGAGCCGACTAACGAGTGGTATGCGATTGCAAAAATTACAGGAGTAAAAGCCTGTCAATCTATTCGTAAACAGTTTCAAAAAGATTATGTAAGTTTAATGCCTACTAATTTATACGGGTATTTTGATAACTTTGATTTAGAAACTTCACATGTATTACCAGCAATGATTCGTAAGTTTCACGAAGCAAAGCAAAATAAGCATGCGCCTGTAACTTTGTGGGGTTCAGGAACGCCGATGCGTGAATTTTTATTTGTAGATGATATGGCTGAGGCTGTGGTGTATGCATTAGAGAATTCCTTGCCAGAGCACTTGTATAATGTGGGATCTGGTGTTGATGTGACGATTAAAGAATTGGCAGAAACCATTCAGCAGTCAGTAGGTCATAAAGGAGAAATCGTTTGGGACTCAAGTAAACCCGATGGTACCCCAAGAAAATTAATGGATGTTTCGAAGATGAAGGAAATAGGTTGGGCATCTACAACAGAATTGCAAGAAGGAATTGAAAAAACTTACGATTGGTTTTTGGAGCATGTAGATAGTTTTAAGGAAGTGAAAATGTAGGGTGTGTGGTATAGTGGTTTAACTGTTTAGAGGTTAGGGGTTAGAGTTTTAACTGTTTAGAGGTTAGAGGTTAGGGTTTAGGGTTTAGAGGTTAGAATTTTAAATTTTATTTTAAACAATTAAACATTTAACCAGTTAAAATTAACCAATAAAAAAAATAAGTTTGAGCTATAAAATATATTCGTTTGAGAAACTAGAGGTATATCAAGCGGCACGTAAATTTAAAATAGGTATAAAGAAAATGAGTTCATTATTTCCAAAAGAGGAACGTTTTGATTTAATAAGTCAGATGAATAGGGCATCTGCGAGTATTTCAGCTAATTTAGCTGAAGGTTCTGGTAGGTCTTCAAATTTTGATCAAGCACATTTTACAAATATCTCTTACGCTTCTGGTTTAGAAATTATTGATCATCTAAATACTGCATTAGACTTGCACTATATACAAAAAGAGGAGTATGAACAAACAAGAATCAAATTAGATGGTATTTTAAGTAAGTTAAATGCATTATATAAATACCAACTGAGAAATACCAATACTTTAAAGAAGAAATTAAATTAAGGTTATGTGTTATGTTTACTAGCAAGTTTTTAACAACTAAACTTGTAACCACTAAACGTTTAACCGTAAAAAATCGAACAACGAACAACACAAATATGGAAAACACACGTAAAGTCGCTCTAATTACAGGAATTACAGGGCAAGATGGTTCTTATTTAGCAGAACTATTATTAGAAAAAGGATATATTGTACATGGTATTAAGCGTAGGTCATCTTTGTTTAATACAAATCGAATCGATCATTTATACCAAGATCCACACGATCCCAATCAGCGTTTAAAATTACATTATGGAGACTTAACAGACTCTATGAATTTAACACGTATCATTCAAGAGTCGCAACCTGATGAAATTTATAATTTAGGAGCCATGTCGCATGTAAAGGTTTCTTTTGATATGCCAGAATATGTGGGTAATGTCGATGCCTTAGGTACGTTAAGAATACTAGAAGCGGTTCGTCTTTTAGGATTGAGTAAGAAAACAAGAATTTATCAAGCCTCTACTTCAGAATTGTTTGGAGGGTTGCCAGAAAATAAGAACGAAAGAGGGTTTTATGATGAGAACTCTCCTTTGTATCCACGTTCTCCTTATGGTGTGGCTAAAATATATGGATTTTGGATTACTAAAAATTATAGAGAGGCTTACGATATGTTTGCTTGTAACGGACTTTTGTTTAACCACGAATCCCCAAGAAGAGGAGAAACTTTTGTAACACGTAAAATTACACGTGCGGTAGCCAAAATAGCCTTAGGCTTACAAGAAAAAATATTCTTAGGAAATTTAGAGGCAAAACGTGATTGGGGCCATGCTAAAGATTATGTGCGTATGATGTGGATGATTTTACAAGCAGACAAAGCAGAAGATTGGGTAATTGCAACTGGAGTTACCACAACGGTGCGCGATTTTGTAAGAATGGCGTTTGCAGAAGTAGGGATTGCATTAGAATTTAAGGGAGAAGGGGTAGATGAGAAAGCTTATGTGACCGCATGCAGCCATCCTGATTTTCAAGTTGAAATTGGTAAAGAAGTGTTGTCTATAGATCCGTCTTACTTCCGTCCAACAGAAGTAGATTTATTATTAGGTGATCCAACAAAGGCAAAAGAAAAATTAGGCTGGATACCAGAATACGATTTAGCAGGTTTGGTAAAAGACATGATGGAAGGCGATGTGAAATTGATGAAAAAAGATGTGGATATGTTAAAAGCCGGTCATGAAATTTTAAAACAAATAGAATAATTCAATTAACCCTCAAATAATATAATCCAAGTTAAAAATGAAAAAAATTAAAAACATTTGCTGTTTAGGAGCGGGCTATGTAGGTGGTCCTACGATGTCTGTAATCGCCTTAAAATGTCCTGATATAAAAGTAACCGTAGTAGATTTGAATGCCGATAGAATTGCGGCTTGGAATGATGAAGATTTAGAGAAGTTACCGGTATATGAGCCAGGATTGGCAGAAGTAGTTGGCGAAGCTAGAGGGAAGAACTTGTTTTTCTCTACAGATGTAGATGGCGCCATTGCTGCAGCCGATATGATTTTTATTGCCGTAAATACGCCTACGAAAACCTATGGAGAAGGAAAAGGAATGGCTGCGGATTTAAAATTTGTAGAATTGTGCGCGCGTCAAATTGCAAGCGTTGCCACCACAGATAAAATTATTGTTGAAAAATCAACTTTACCTGTACGAACTGCGGAAACGTTGCAAACTATTTTAGATAGTAACGGTAATGGGGCAAATTTTGAAGTATTATCCAATCCTGAATTTTTAGCGGAAGGCACTGCTATTGAAGATTTATTTAACGCAGATCGTGTATTGATTGGTGGTAAACAAACACCTAGCGGAAAAGAAGCCATCCAAGCTTTGGTAGATGTGTATGCGCATTGGTTAAGTCCAAGTCAAATTTTAACGACTAATGTATGGTCTTCAGAATTGTCAAAATTAACCGCAAACGCCTTTTTGGCGCAACGAATCTCTTCTATCAATGCCTTGTCGGCCTTGTGTGAAGTTACCGAAGCAGATGTAGATGAGGTGGCACATGCTATTGGTTCAGACAGTAGAATTGGTCCTAAATTTTTAAAAGCTTCTGTTGGTTTTGGGGGGTCTTGTTTTCAAAAAGATATTTTGAATTTGGTGTATTTATGCCGTCATTTTAATTTACCAGAGGTTGCTGAATATTGGGAGCAAGTGATTAAGATGAATGACCATCAAAAATACCGTTTTGCTAGAAATATTATCAGTACACTATTCAATACCGTGAATGGCAAAAAAATAGCATTTTTAGGATGGGCATTTAAAAAAGATACCAATGATACCCGTGAATCTGCAGCGATCTATGTCGCAGAATATTTAATAGAAGATGGCGCAGAAGTACATGTGTTCGATCCTAAAGTTTCGGAAGCTAAAATTAAAGCGGATTTACGATATGTATGGGATTTAAAAGGATTAACTGAAGAAAAAATTATTCAAAAACTGACTCAGGTTACCGTGTATACTGATCCAATGAAAGCCGTTCATAACGCGCATGCAGTGGCAGTGTTAACGGAGTGGGATGAGTTTAAAACCTACGATTGGAAAACGATTTACGAAAACATGTACAAACCTGCATTTGTGTTTGATGGGCGTAATATTTTAGATACCCAAGAATTGACTGCTATCGGTTTTAAAATAAAAGCAATAGGTAAAGGATAAATTTATAAATAATTTATGTTTTATTTGAACTAAACTAAGAATATGAAACGAATTTTAATTACTGGCGGAGCAGGTTTTGTGGGCTCTCATTTGTGTGAACGTTTGTTAAACGAGGGTAATGAGATCTTGTGCTTGGATAATTACTTTACGGGAGCTAAAAAAAATATAAATAAGTTGAGGTCAAGCCCTAATTTCGAAATGATTCGTCATGATATTACAGAACCGTATTATGCCGAAGTCGATGAAATTTATAACCTAGCATGCCCGGCTTCTCCTATTCATTATCAATATAATCCTATAAAAACCATAAAAACCTCTGTAATGGGGGCTATTAATACCTTAGGGTTGGCAAAACGTGTAGGTGCCAAGATATTGCAAGCCAGTACGAGTGAAGTGTATGGAGATCCGGCAGTACATCCTCAAACGGAATCATATTGGGGAAATGTAAATCCTATCGGTATCCGATCTTGTTATGATGAAGGCAAGCGATGCGCTGAAACCTTATTTATGGATTACTACCTGCAGCATAAAGTTGCCATTAAGATTATTAGAATTTTTAATACCTACGGGCCCAATATGAACCCTGCAGACGGTAGAGTAGTTTCTAACTTTATCATGCAAGCGCTTAGAGGTGATAATATTACCATATTTGGAGCTGGTACTCAAACGCGTTCTTTTCAATATGTAGACGATTTGGTGGAGGGAATGATTCGTATGATGAATTCAGATCCCTCTTTTTTAGGTCCTGTAAATTTGGGAAACCCTAATGAATTTACGATGCTAGAATTGGCACAGGAGGTAATACGTCTTACAAATTCAAAATCAAAAATTGTACATATGCCATTGCCACAAGATGATCCAAAGCAACGACAACCAGACATTAGTTTGGCTGGAGAAAAACTGGATGGTTGGAAGCCGAATATTCAATTGGATGAGGGACTTAAAAAAACAATCTCTTATTTTGAGGGGTTGATTTAAGAATGATTTCCATTGCTCATGTGATTGCTATGAAAAAAAATAGAAGAGAACAATATCAAAATGATTTAATAAGATGAGTTTAATTTAAATATTTTTAATTTATTTAAGTGGCCATTTCAGAAATCTAATATCAGTCAAAGAATACTTAAAAAGAAAACGAACTAATGTTTCAAGTTTCCTTAAAAAACAATAAAACGTTTACTTGCGATTCGAATACAACTATCTTTGAAGCGGCAAAAACAGCTGGAATATTTTTAGAGCACAGTTGTTTAACAGCAAGGTGTAGAAGTTGTGTTGTTAAAGTTGCTGACGGTGCTACAAAAGACAAGTTAGATGATTTGGTGTTATCCGTTGATGAGAAAGCACAAAATTTTGCACTTTCTTGTAATTCAATACCAACGACTGACTTACTACTAGATGTTGAAGATTTGGGTAATGTTACCTTGTACGATAAGAAAATTGTACCCGCTAAAATTCAAGCGATTCAAAAACTAACGGATGATGTGATCAAAGTCAGTTTACGATTGCCACCGAATGCTAATTTTAAATACAATTCGGGACAATATGTCAATTTAATCAAAGGAAGCTTGAAAAGAAGTTATTCTGTAGCAAATGCCTTTAAAGAAAAAACAAGTTTGGAGTTTTTTATCAAAAAATACGAAAACGGATTGATGAGTCAGTATTGGTTTGAGGAAGCTAAAGAAAATGATTTATTACGAATGGAAGGCCCTTTAGGTTCTTTTTTCCTAAGAGAATCGAACTATAATAACATCATTTTTTTAGCAACAGGAACTGGTATTGCACCTATTAAAGCTATTCTTGAAAATATTGAAGCAGCATCATCTGATTTTAAAGATAAACAATTTTTGGTTTTTGTGGGTGCGCGTTATAAGGAAGATTTATTTTGGGAGCCCAACCTAGAAAATAATAATATTGAAATAAAATATATCCCAGTACTTTCTCGTCAAAAAGCAGATTGGTCTGGTGAGCAAGGATATGTGCAAGATGCCGTTTTGAGACATCATATTAATTTAGAACATTCGCAGGTGTATGCCTGTGGTTCAAATGAAATGATACAATCTGCAAAAGAGGTGTTTATAAAAAATAAGCTGTCTGAAAGTAATTTCTTTTCAGACGCCTTTGTAGCAACGAATTAAAAAAAGAAGATATGAAAGCAGTAATTTTAGCAGGTGGTTTAGGAACTCGATTAAGCGAAGAAACCGTGTCTAAACCAAAACCGATGGTTGAAGTCGGGGGTAAACCTATTTTATGGCACATTTTAAAAATTTATTCACATTATGGTATTAATGATTTTATCATTTGCTGTGGGTATAAAGGCTATGTGATCAAGGAGTATTTTGCCAATTATTTTTTACATCAATCAGATGTTACTTTTGATATGAAGGGCAATGAAATGATTGTGCATACCAAAAGAGCAGAACCGTGGAAAGTAACCTTAGTAGATACAGGTGATGCATCGATGACTGGTGGAAGATTAAAAAGAGTTGCTCCGTATTTAAAAGATGAAGAAGCCTTTTGTTTTACCTATGGAGATGGTGTTGCCGACATCAATATAAAAGATTTAGTAACCTATCATAAAACACACGGAAAAGAGGCAACCTTGTCTGCTGCGTATCCACCAGGAAGATTTGGTGCCTTAGACATACACCAAGGGCAAGTACTGGAGTTTAAAGAAAAACCAAGAGGAGATGGCGCTTTGATAAATGCCGGTTTTTTCGTATTATCTCCTAAAGTAATTGACCGCATAGACGGCGATGGTAGTACCTGGGAGCAAGAACCTTTAAAAGGCTTGGCCAAAGATGGGGAGTTAATGTCTTTTAAACATGAAGGATTTTGGCAGCCTATGGACACCTTAAGAGACAAACAGTATTTAGAAAAATTATGGGATACCAATAAAGCACCTTGGAAAGTATGGAACGAGTAAACGGACAAGTACATCCAGATTTTTGGAACGGGAAACGCGTTTTTTTAACGGGACATTCAGGTTTTAAAGGGAGTTGGACTGCGTTATGGTTACAATCTTTAGGGGCTGTGGTAAAAGGCTATTCTTTAGCGCCACCCACCCAACCTGCATTATTTTTTGAGGCCAATGTAGGGGAAGATATGATTTCTGAAATTGGAAATATCAATGATTTGGCTACCTTAAAAGCAAGTATGACGGATTTTAATCCAGATATCTTGCTGCATATGGCAGCCCAACCCTTGGTTCGACTTTCCTACAAAGAACCGATAGAAACCTATATGACCAATGTAATAGGCACTGCGAATGTATTAGAATCTGCTAGAGCCTGTGCGAATCTAAAAGCGATTGTTTCCGTAACTACCGATAAATGTTATGAAAACAAAGAGTGGGCTTGGGGATATCGTGAAAACGAGCCTATGGGAGGCTATGATCCGTATAGTAGTAGTAAAGGTTGTGCAGAACTGGTAACGGCTGCGTATAGACGTTCTTTTTTTAATACCAACGACACCGCCTTTTTAGCATCAGGAAGAGCAGGGAACGTAATAGGTGGTGGAGATTGGGCAGATGATCGATTAATTCCAGATATCTTAAAAGCTTTTGAAAAAGAGGAGTCTGTGATTGTTAGAAACCCTTTATCTACAAGACCTTGGCAACACGTACTAGAACCTATTTCGGGCTACTTGGTATTGGCTGAAAAGCTCTACACAGAAGGAGCCGCTTTTGCGGAAGGTTGGAACTTTGGACCTAAAGACGAAGATTGTAAATCCGTAGGCTGGATTTTGGACAATATGGTTGAAAAATGGGGAAAAGGGGCAAAATGGGAATTGGACAAAAATAACAATCCGCATGAAGCTGGCTTTTTAAAACTAGATTGCTCTAAAGCAGCCCAAAAATTACATTGGACACCTCAATGGCACTTAGATAAAACGTTAGATTTAATTGTCAATTGGCATCAAGATTGGCTATCAGGAAAAAATATAAAACAACAATGTTTGCAAGAAATTGCAAGTTATCAAAATTATACAAATGAGTAATACATTAGCATCTTTAAGAGAAGAAATTGCAGGTTTAGTCACTAAATATGCAAAAGAACAATACAAACCCCAACCTTTTGTTGGAGGAGAAACGGTGGTACCGCCATCAGGTAAATTATTGGGCGAGGAAGAATTACAAAATATGGTAGCAGCCTCTTTAGACGGTTGGTTAACCACAGGAAGATTCAATACCGAGTTTGAAAAAAAATTAGCGGATTTTTTAGGTGTAAAATACTGTTTGTCTGTAAATTCGGGGTCATCCGCAAATTTAGTGGCCTTTAGTACGATTACTTCTCCAAAATTGGGTGATAGAGCCGTAAAAAAAGGAGATGAAGTCATTGGTGTAGCCGCAGGCTTTCCAACTACGGTAAATCCAATTGTGCAATTTGGTGCCATTCCGGTTTTTGTGGATGTAGATATCAAAACACACAATGTAAATGCGGAGTTGATTGAAGCCGCCATTACCCCAAAAACCAAGGCCATTATGTTGGCACATGCATTAGGAAACCCATTTAATGTGGGGAAGGTAAAAGAAATCTGTGATAGACATAACCTTTGGTTAATTGAAGATACTTGTGATGCCTTAGGCGCAGAATACAATGGGCAAAAATGTGGAACTTTTGGAGATATTGGTACGTTAAGTTTTTACCCAGCTCACCACATGACGATGGGTGAAGGAGGTGCTGTATTTATGAACAATCCAGAATTAAAAGTAATTGCAGAATCTTTTAGAGATTGGGGTAGAGACTGTTATTGTCCTCCAGGCTGTGACAATACTTGTGGTTGTCGTTTTGAACAAAAACACGGAGACTTACCTTTTGGATATGACCATAAATATGTGTATTCACATTCAGGTTATAATCTAAAAATTACAGACATGCAGGCTGCCTGTGGTTTGGCACAATTAGAAAAGTTAGACTTTTTTATCCAAAGAAGAAGAGAAAATTATGCGTATTTAAGAAACCGCTTAGAAACCTTAACTGACTTTTTAGAATTACCAGAACCGACACCGAATAGCAATCCGTCTTGGTTTGGTTTTCCATTAACCGTAAAAGAAGGCGCTGGTGTAACTAGAGTAGAAGTAACGCGTTTTTTAGACGACAACAAGATTGGGTCACGTTTATTATTTGCAGGGAATTTGTTAAAACAACCGTATTTTAAAGATGTTGAATATAGAGTTGTTGGAGAATTAACCCATACAGATATCACGATGAACAATACCTTTTGGATTGGGGTACAACCTGCCTTAACCAACGAACACTTGGATTTTGTATGTGACAAACTAGAAGAGTTTTTTGGATTAAATTTTTAAGGAATGAAATCGCCATTAATAAAGAGTTTGCGTAAGCAAACACCAATGAGTAAAAAGTCGATCGCATATGTGACCGCTAAAAAATTAATTTTGCACATATGAAAACTATTCTAATCACAGGTATCAATGGCTATCTAGGAAGCAAACTAGCAAAAAGGTATTCAAAAGAATATCTAATTATTGGATTAGAATATGACACCATTGATTTATTTAGATTAGAAGGTGAGCAATTTGAAGTGTTTGCGTCAAAGGATGGGATACCTGATGAATTGTTTCAAAAGTATACTATTGATGGTATTATTCATACTGCAACATTTTACGGTAGAAACAATGAATCGAATGGTCAGATGACCTATGCAAATATGTATTTACCTCAATTGTTGCTGGAAAAATCCATCAAAAACGGATGTAATTTTTTTATCAATACTGATACTGTGTTGGATCGGTTTATTAGTAGTTATGCTCTTACTAAAAAGCAATTTAAAGATTGGTTGCAATTTTATGCAAATTTAAAGAGCATTAAAGTGATCAATTTACAATTAGAACATTTTTATGGACCAGGAACAGCCAATACGAATTTCATTACCTTAATAGTGCAAAAGATGTTACGAAATGAAACGACTATACCTTTAACAAAAGCAGCTCAAAATAGAGATTTCTTATATGTTGATGATTTATTACGTGTCTATGATTTGATGTTAGAGAATCACCAAGATTTTAATCATTTTGAGGAATTTAATGTAGGTGCAGGGCTTAATTCTAATCTAAAGGAAATTTTAGAATTTATAAAAGTGAATACCAATTCAAGCTCAATATTAGAGTATGGCGCTATTCCATACCGAAATAATGAATTGATGGAGTCTAAAAATAATATTAGCAGGTTAAAAAAAATGGGTTGGTTTCAAGAAGTTTCAATAAATAAAGGACTATTGAAAGTTATCGAATTTGAGAAAAATAATATTTAATATATATTAAATCGATTCATAGAAAGTCTAATTTTAGCTTGTAAAATAAATAAATATTTCAGAAACATATTATGAAGGTATTATACGCTGTAAATAGTGATTGTAAAGGAGTTAAAGATTTCATAGATGCTGGAAATGAGCATCCTAAAACATATATGTGGTGGGATTACATCAATCCAGATCCTAGATACCAACTTGTTTTTATAGAAAATAAGAAAGGAGGGAAAATTATCCAATTTATTGAAAAACTTTTCTTCTTAAGAAATTTACAATATCAAATTGATGTAATTCGGAGACAAAATGAATATGATGCTATTTTTTGTAGTTTAGACCATTTTCATATAATAGTAGCATTATGCAGATTATTAAGAATACTAAAAAAACCAATATTTGGTTTATCACATTATTCCTTCAATTATAAAATATCAACTGAAAAGTGGTTATGGAAATTAAGATGGAAAATTTATAGTTATATAACTATAAAAGGATTTGATTATTTGGCATTTTTAAGTGATAAATTGCTGGAAAAGTCACTTGAGTTAAATAATTTACCTTTAAAAAGTAGAAATGTAATTGAATGGGGAGTTGATCTTGACTTTTATGATCAATTTGTTGATGATGTAATAATAAGTAATGAGCCCTATTTTATGTCTATTGGTAGTTCTAATAGAGATTATAAGTTGCTCGTTGATGCTTTTAAAGAAAACTCTTATAAGTTAAATGTATTTCAAAAATTTAATTTCTTTTCAACTAAAGATTACCAAATACCACCGAATGTGTTTTTCGATGAAGATTCTGTAAGTTCAAAAAGTCTTAAAAGGCATCAAGATATAAGAAAGTTATATAAAGAATCGTATGCAGTTTTGATACCCTTAGAACAACAATTTGATAATTTAACAGGAATCACGGTATTAGTTGAGGCTCTTGCATGTGGTAAAGCGGTTGTTATAACAGATAATGTGCTTTTACCCTTTGACGTTGAAGAAGAAGGAATTGGATTTAAGGTAAAATATGGAGACAAACAAGGCTGGATAGATGCGGTTAATTATTTAGTAACTCATCCTGCCGAAACAAGAATAATGGGTGAAAAAGCCTATGAATTCGTGAAAATTAAATACAATTACAACAACTACAAAGAAAAACTACTTAAGGAGTTTACTAAGTTTTCAGAAAGCCTCCAAATAATTTAAAAATGACTACAGCAAAACGTGTTATGGTCAATTCTTCATTTTTATACATAAAAATGGCATTGACCTTATTTCTTTCTCTGTATACAACTCGGGTGATTTTGAGTTCTCTTGGAACTACAGATTTTGGTTTGTATACTGTTATTGCGGGTTTTACCATAATGTTAACTTTTTTCAACACCACACTAGCTTCTTCATCTCAGAGATTTATGGCTGTAGCACAAGGTGAAAATATTTATACGAAACAGTTATCTGTTTTTAATATCAGTATCTTGTTACACATATTAGCGGCGTTGATAATAGCTTTGTTGCTTAAAATATCAGGATTTTATATTTTTGATGGCTTTTTAAATATTGATCCAACTAGAATAGAAAGTGCAAAAATTGTGTACAACTTTGTAATACTAACTACAGTATTTAGTATTTTATCTGTTCCATTCGATGCGGCCGTAAATGCCCATGAAAAAATGATATTTGTTGCTATACTTGGTTTTTGTGAAGCATTATTAAAGTTGTCAGCTGCTTTAGTTTTAACTTATGTAGATATGGATAAATTAATTTTATATGGTGGTTTACTAACAATTATTAGTTTTCTTCTTTTTATTAGTAAGGCAATATATGTGTCTAGAAACTTTAAAGAGGCTATATTTAAACCAAAGAAGTATTTTGATAATTTGTTATTTAAAGAAATGCTAACTTTCTCAGGTTGGGGTTTCTTAACAAGCACAGTATCTATGGTTACAAGTTATGGACAAAATATCTTAATCAACATCTACTTTGGTACTGCAGTTAATGCTGCTCAAGGAGTAGCAAGTCAAGTAGTTGGCCAAGTAGGCTCTATTACGAAAGTATTTTTAACTGCTTTAACTCCAGTCATTTTTAAAAGTGAAGGAGCCGCAAACAAAACCTTACTATTGCAGTCTATAAAATCAGGTAGTAAAATAGCCTTTATGTCTTTTGCGCTGATAGCGATTCCTATTATTATTGAGATGGATTTTCTTTTTAAATTTTGGTTGAATACAGTTCCTGACTATGCGATAATTTTTTGTAGGCTACTTTTGGTTACTTTTATACTAGGTCAATTAACAATTACATTAAGCTCTGCAATTTCAGCAACTGGAAGAATTAAAAATTTCACGATTTTTTTTTCCATTGCAGGTATGGTTCCTTTTGTGGTAAGTTTTATTTTATTTAGGATTGGTTATTCGGTAACCTTTTTATATATAACCTATTTAGTGTATGAATTATTTAGAATCTCATTTTTACTCTATTTTGGTAAAATTATTTGTGGTTTATCAATAAAAGATTATTTGAGTGATGTTATTTTTAAATGTTTATTCATAACCATCCTAATATTGCCTGTTTTGTTTATTATAAATTACAACATGGATGAAGGTTTTCTAAGAGTAGGAGTTGTATTCTTTTTCTCTATTGTATTGAATATTATTTTGTACTATTTTTGGGGATTATCCAATAGAGAAAAAGAAATTATAACGAATCTGTACTATGGAGTGAAGTCATTTTTGAATAAAAAAGGAAGCTAATTTTTAATTCAGTAATTAATAGTAACTATAAATTAAACATACCTATAAAGATGTTATATGCTAAGATAATTAATCGTATTTTTTGGTTGTTAAAGTTTAAATACAGATTTTTGTTCAAAGGAACTTCAATAAGAGGTAACAAAAACGCTGTCATTATTATAGAAAAAAATGTAAAACTTAACAATGTTATGATTTCTGTTTCTTCAGGGTCTAAATTATTTATTGCTCAAGGAACTCTTTTAAAGAATGTTAATTTGAGTGTTAAAGGAGATGTTTATATCGGTAAAAACAATTTTATATACAGTCAAAATGAGTCAGAGCGTCTTTATATTGATATCAAAGGAAAGTTAGTGATCGGATCAGATAATCGTTTGGAGACGAATATGAGAGTTCGTTTTAATGGAGGCTTATCAATAGGGAATTATACAAACATCAATACGCACTCAGAAATACGTTGCGATGAAAAAGTTAGTATTGGCGATTATAATCAAATTTCATACAATGTAGTTATTTGGGATACGAATACACATAATATTTATGCAGCATCTAAACGAAGAGAGCTTACCGAAACTAGAGGTATTGGATTTGAATTTGAAAAACCCAAAACAAAACCTATTTTTATAGGTCATGATTGTTGGGTTGGTCGAGATGTTGCTATATTAAAAGGTGTGACTGTTCAAAATAAATGTATTATAGGATTTCGTACATTGCTTTCAGATACAACATTAAAAGAAAATACAACAGTAGTTTCAAATGGTGAATTAAAAACGTTTGAAAACAAAATTTGATATTTGAAATTTAATTTATAACCAAATTAAAAATTTTTAAACCTTTTTTATTTTGTATGGACATAATAATTTCAGAGATATATTAAGTCTTTACTTAATTTTTTTGTTTTAATTATTTAATATTACTGATATGGACAGTTCAATTTAATTAAAAATATACTATGATAAAATCAAAAAAAGATCTAAAATATTTTATTTCAGAAGATGCTAAACAGTATCCTCCAGATAGAATTGGCGACAGCATATTGGAACGGCCAAAATATATGATTAAACGCTATCTTTATTTTTTGAGAAAGACTGAATATGCAGTTAATGTTCTGCAAGAACGTAAATCATTGGTAGCCGCTTATGGTAAAATATTACAAGTGTATTACCATTATAAAATGCGTAAATTATCATGGAAATTAGGATTTCAATTCGCTGAAAATGTTCTAGGTCCTGGCGTTAAGATTTATGCATATGGAACAATAATCATTAATGCTAATGCAAAAATTGGTAAAAATTGTGTAATTTATCCTGGTGTTACAATTGGAGGAAAAAACGTAAATGAATGGCCAAAAATTGGTGATAATTGTTTTATAGGTTTAGGAGCTAAAGTTATTGGAGGATTAACTATTGGTGATAACGTGATTGTTGCTCCAAATTCGGTGGTAATTAGAGACGTGGAATCGAATGCTATCGTTGGAGGAATACCAGCAAAAAGATTAAAATAAAAGATTATGAAAAAAAATAAGTTAAACTTTTTCTTGAAGTAATAATTTATTTGAGTGATTTTAAAATTAAATTTTTAAAAAGATTCTATCCAAAAATAAACTAAAATATGATATCAGTTGTAATTCCTGTTTATAACAAGGCACATACATTAAATAAGACTTTAAAATCGGTTATGGCACAAAATTTTAAAAATTTTGAGGTTATTTTAGTAAATGATGGGTCTACAGATAATAGCGAGCAAGTTATTAATAAATATATGCTAGATTCACGTTTTAAAATTATTTGCCAAACAAACCAAGGAGTAAGTATTGCCAGAAATAGAGGGGTACTTGAATCAAAGTATGAGTATATTGCTTTTTTGGATGGAGATGATGAATGGTTTTCTGATTATTTAGAGAGAATGGTTGAAACTATAGAAAAATTCCCAGATTTTGTGATGTATAATTGTGCAGGTATTGTTGTAAATGCAGATAAAACGAAATTTGTGAGATTAAATTCTCAGTACAAAAATAAAATTTCTGAAATAGATTTTTTTAAAAATCCAGGTGTCTATTTGCATACTAGTGCTACCATAGTTAAGAAGTCTATATTTAATAAAATAGGAGGTTTTCCCAAAGGGATGAAACGCAATCAAGATTTAGCATTGTTTTATTCAATGGCTTTTTATGGCAGTGTAGCTTATTGCGGTTCTCCTTTGAGTATATATAATGGTGGTGTTGACGGACAAGCAACTCAAACAGCATTTCATTCAGTCGTAAACCATGTTGTTAAGCGTTATAACTTTGTGCATAAACAATGGGTAACATCAAAATCAATAAATAGAGATTATATTATTTTTACAAAATATGAATATCGTCATATATTAATTTCATGTTTAAGAAAATCGGATTATGTATCTATTAAAACATTATATGAAAATACTAATAGTGATTTATTAAAACTATTTAATTACTTTGAAAAAAGATTGATAAAGAATGGGAAATATAGAAAATTGTCAATTTTTTATATTTTATGTACTAAGGTTATATGGCTTTTACGAGGTTACCCAAGAGCAAACTGGGGTGTGTTATAAAAAGATAAAAAAAACACTTTATATAGACGTTTTTAATTTTATTAAAAATTTACCACGAATAAAAAACTACAAATAAATTTTTTAAAAATATTAATAGTACTAAATTAAAAAAAAATGAACAGTAAAAATTTATTAATAAAACGTAAAATTTGGCAAAAAATAGATAGCTTTTCCAGGAAACGTTCATGGTATCTTTGGATTTTTAAATCATACTGGAACTACCGTTTTTTTAAAAATAATAAAACTTCAGACACACAAAATTATATTACTGCTATTCCAAATTTTTATGCTGGTATTGGTCATCAACTAGCAAATTGGAATGCAGGCTATTGGTTTTCAAAACAGTTTGAACTAAAATATGCACATATCCCTTTTTCAACAAAAAAATGGGAAGAATTTTTGGGTTTTGGTGAAAATGAAATGAGTTTTGAAGAACTAACTAGAAGAATGAATTATAAAACCGTTAGGTTACCATTATTTGATGAAACAGATGCAGAGAAAGTATTAATAATAAAAGGAATATTGAATTCCTATGGATCTCAAAATATTTTGTTTGTCCTTGCTCAAGATCAATTTTATTTTGAGCAGTTTGGAGTTAAAGAATTTATAAAAAATAAATTTGTAAATGCAGCTTCACGACAATATGATGATTTGAAATATAAAAGTGATAATTTTAATATTGCAATTCATGTTCGAAGAACAGTTATTATTGATTCTAAAGTCATTTTTGAAGATGAAGAAGTAAGAAAAAAAAGGTGGTTGAGTAACGACTACTATGAAAGGGTATTACTTCGGGTACTTGAAAATTTACAATCAAAAAAAACTATTGTTATTCATATTTTTTCAACAGCAAAAGCTGATGAGTTTTTGGAGTTTTCAAAATATGGAGAAGTTGTTTTTTGTAACGATTTTAACGAGTATGAGTCATTTTTACATTTGGTAAAAGCAGATTTATTGATTACAAGTAAAAGTTCATTTTCTTATAAACCAGCACTAATTTCTGATGGTATTAAAGTTTGTCCTGAGAATTTTTGGCATGGATATCCAAAAGATAAAGACTGGATTTTAGCAGATAATGAAGGGAATTTTGATGTAAAATTATTAAAAGAATTAGTATGAATATAGTAGTAGTAGGAACAGGAATTTCTGGTTTAAGTATTTCAAAAATGCTTTCTGAAAAACATAACGTTGAAATAATAGAAAAAGCACCTAAAATTGGAGGGTTAATAAAATGTGATCGTATAAATGGAAATTTATTTCATCGGGTAGGAGGACATGTATTTAACAGTCGTAATCAAGAGGTGTTAGATTGGTTTTGGAAACATTTTGATAGGGATAAGGAGTTTTTAAAAGCAACAAGAAACGCAAAAATTAACATCTGTGAGAGGTTAGTTGGCTATCCAATCGAAAACTATTTGTACCAATTGCCGGATCAAGTATTAGTGCCTATCCTAAATGAATTATTAGATAAAGTAAATATTACTGACAGAAATATTGAAGAAACAACTAATTTCAAAGAATTTTTAATCAATAACTTCGGACAAAAATTATACGATTTATACTTTGGACCGTACAATACAAAAATATGGAATACTAATTTAGAAGATGTTCCGTTAGATTGGCTGCATGGAAAACTTCCGATGCCAAAGTTAAAAGAAGTTTTTTTAAGCAATATTGTGAAACAAGAAGAGAGTAAAATGGTACATTCTTCCTTCTATTATGCAAAAAGGGATGGTTCTCAATTTATTGTAAATAGATTAGCAGAAAACTTAAATATAACAACGTCTTATGAGTTAAAAAGTGTCCAATTAGTTGAAAATAACAAATTGTCTATTAATAATAATGATAAAATTGTAGATGGCCTTATTTATTGTGGAGACATCAGAATGTTGTACAAAATTATCAATATTAATAACACGAAATTAAAGGATTTACTTTTAAAAGCTGTTGATTTAAAATCTAATGGTACATCAAATGTGCTTTGTGAGGTTGATGAAAATGATCTATCATGGTTATATCTTCCTGAGCATCATTTAAAATCCCATAGGATAATTTTTACAGGTAATTTTAGTGATTCCAATAATGAGGGAACTTCAAGAAAAACGTGTGTTGTTGAATTTTCTGGATTGCAAAGTCAGGAATATATGAAAGAAGAGCTTGAAAAGTTACCTGGAACTTTAGTTCCTTTGGCATTTAACTATGAACCGAACTCTTATATAATTCATAATAAGGATACAAAAGAAATAGTTACCGAAATTAAAAATGAATTAGAACAGTATCATATTTATTTGCTTGGTAGATTTGCTGAATGGGAATATTACAATATGGATGCAGCCATAGAAGCGGCTTTAGAATTGAGTGGAGTCATATAATAATTTTTGATAATCTAGTAATAATGTATGCATAAATATACCATATTTGCATTGAAAGCAAGCAGAAAAATATACACAAATTTATTTGGGAATATGCATTTTAATGCAATAAATTCTGAGAAAAACGCGGATGTTGCCGCCCAATTATTGTACGATTTATTGATGAAAGATGATTCTTGTATGATTGCTCGTTTTGGTAGCACAGAATTGACCTGTATGTATAATTATCTTGGAGTATTGAAAAAAAACAAAAACTACCTAGCGTTTATAAAAGGCAAAACTCCTCCTCTATGGTGGGAGCCAGAAATACTAAGTCAAATGCAGAATTGGTCTGGATTTTTTCCGCCGACAAGAGAGAAAATAGAGCAGTTTTGTGAGTTAATGTTTAGGCAGATACCTGAAGTTAATGTTTTAGGTTCTTGGCACGGCTTAGAAAATCAATTTGAGGAGTATTTGAATGCATCTAAAGTGCACCTTCGATTACTAGAACCTTTTTGGTCTAAAATTCCTTGGACGAAGGCTTTGGAAGGTAAAAAAGTTTTGGTAGTGCATCCTTTTGCGGATACCATTGCAAGTCAATATATGTATAGAAAGCTATTGTTTAAAAATCAAGATGTATTACCAGAGTTTAAATCGCTGCAAGTCATACAAGCTGTTCAAAGCTTGGGGGAGGGAGATAATCGCTTTAATGATTGGTTTGAGGCATTGAATTTTATGAAAAACCAAATTGATAGTTTTGATTATGATGTTTGCCTTATAGGTGCTGGTGCTTATGGATTTCCTTTGGCAGCACACGTAAAACATAGTGGTAAAAAAGCGGTACATTTAGGTGGTGCCTTGCAATTGCTTTTTGGGATTAAGGGCAAACGTTGGGAAGACCCTAATTATGGGGTAAAAGAATGGGGCATTCCAACTGGCAGTTACTCTAACTTAATTAATGAATATTGGGTAAGACCAAGTGATCAATTAAAACCTAAAAATGCGGAGCAAGTAGAAGGCGCTTGTTATTGGTAATAATAAATAATTATATGAATAAAATAGTTAGAATACTAAATTTATTTCCTGGTTTTTTTATAGAACTATATCATTTGGCTAAAAATGGATCAAGAGATTTATCCAATAAGAGAAGATTTAAATCTGCAATTCTACATAATGGATCTAGTTTATCTTCCAACACCATCTTAGATGCAAATAGCAGAGTTTTAGGTAATAGTATCCTCAACAATGTTCATCTCTGTAGTTACTCCTACGTTGGTAGAAATTGCTTAGTGCAGAATGCTGATATAGGTAAGTTTTGTTCTATTGCTAATGATGTAATGATAGGTTTGGGTAATCACCCGATTGATTACTTTTCAACTTCACCTTTATTTTATAAAAAAAAGAGTGGATTTAATACAAAGATAGTTCAGAATGATTTAAAATTTGTTGAATACAAACAAATAACGATAGAAAATGATGTTTGGATTGGGGCCAGGGCAACTATCTTAGATGGCGTAACTATAGGTAATGGAGCTATTATTGCTGCGGGTGCCCTAGTTTCTAAAGATGTTCCGGCTTATGCTATTGTTGGTGGAATTCCTGCCAAAGTTATTAAATATAGGTTTGAAAAGTCTAAAATAGTAGCTCTTCTTTCTGAAAAATGGTGGGATTTAAGTTTAGAAGAAATAAAGAAAAGAATTGAAGAATTAAATGAACTATAATAATAAAAACATTAATATTATTAAAACTTAATTTAAAAGTATATAAATCAATTTCAATTTTTAAATCCTGTATTTTTGAAAAGTTTAATAAATTTATATTTTATTTAAACTAAAAAACAGGAATTAAAATACTCAATATTATTGGTATTGTGTTAAATAATGACCAACTACAACATTAGAATGATAAAAATCAAAAGCATTTATTTTTTATTTCTTGCCTTAATAACACTTCTTTCAATCAATAAATGGAGCTCTGTTGTTTTTGGAAGTACATTTTTTTGGTGGGGTATTCAGACGTTATTTTTTATTATAATCTTGTCAACTAGAAAAAGGTTTTTTAATAAATTGAATAAAAAAACTATTTGGTCAGTCAACCTTTTTTTAATATGGATGATAGTCTGTATTGTGAGGGCTAGTTTAATTGCGGAAAATTACTGGGAATGGAAAAATTTAGTTACTACTTCATTTGTCTTATTATTAGGTTTAGTGGTATATGTTTTTATGAACCCTGAACTTAATCGTCTGTTATTAAAAAAGTGGTTTAAATTTATATTACCGCTGTTTTTTATTTTTATTTTTATTATTCGAGGCGACGCTTATGGACATTATTTAGCACCTGTAGTATTAATATTGCTTTTATTTCCTCTAATAACCAAAAAATGGAAAATTATTGGGCTTTTTTTTATTCTTTTTATCATTTTATTATCGCAAGACTCTAGAAGTAATATTATAAAATTTTCGGTATCCCTTATTTTAGGAACTTCCACTTATTATTTCCGTTTTATTTTTAGTAATAAGGTTTTTAATTTAATCAGATTGATTTTTTTAATCGCTCCAATTATTTTTTTTACATTGGGTGTTTCAGGTATTTTTAATATTTTTAAAATGTCAGAGTATATTGAAGGAGATTACACAACTAAAGTTCAGGTAGATGGCAAAACAAATGAGGTATCAATGACAGCTGATACAAGAACATTAATATATATAGAAGTATTGTCTTCTGCCTTAAACAATGAGTATGTTTTTTTTGGTAGAACACCAGCAAGAGGTAACGACTCATCTATTTTTGGGGAGGTACTGGCAAAAGAATTAAGTACTGGCAAAAGTGAACGTTTTTCAAATGAAGTTTCAATTTTAAATGTTTTTACTTGGACAGGATTGGTAGGGGTTATATTGTATTTTTTTATTTTTTTTAGGGCATCTTATCTAGCTATCAATAAATCAAACAATTTTTATATAAAAATTATTGGGCTCTTTGTTGCTTTTAGATGGATGTATGGATGGGTAGAAGATTTTAGTCGTTTTGATCTATCAAATATTATTCTTTGGATGTTGATCAGTATGTGTTTTTCGATTGAATTTAGAAATATGACAAATCTTGAATTTAAATTATGGGTTCGTGGTATATTTTCAAATAAGTTTAATTATGTAAGTAAGACAAAATAATAAATGAATATACATAAAACTATAGCTGTTTTACTTACCTGCCATAATCGCAAAGTAAAAACAATCAGCTGTTTAAAATCGTTATATGAGGCTACTTTACCCAAAGGTTTTTCTTTGGAGATTTTTTTAGTAGATGATGGGTCTGTAGATGGAACCTTTGAAGCTGTAAAAAAAGAATTCTCTAAGGTCAAAATAGTTAAAGGAGATGGAACATTATTTTGGAGTAGGGGTATGCATACTGCTTGGAAAGCTGCAGCAAAACACAAAGCGTATGATTTATATTTATGGATAAATGATGATACCGTTTTGTTTAAAAATGCCTTACAAATAATTTTACAAGCAGCTCAAGAAACGAATTTTTCTTCGATTGTATGCGGTAATACATGCTCTGAAATAGATGGAAGCATTACCTATGGAGGTCGTGGAAATACCAATGAGGCAGGTATTTTAGTTCCCAATGGTCAGCTTCAAGAGTGTACCATTATTAATGGGAATTTTCTTCTTGTTCCAAAAATAATTTATGAAACTATTGGAAACATAGATTGGGCATTTAGACACGCTATTGGCGATTTTGATTATGGTTTAAGAGCGATCAAATCGGGTTTTAAAAACTATGTGGCTTATGCCTATGTTGGTACTTGTGAATTGAACCCTACTTTACCTAAATGGTGCTTAAAAGAAACCCCTATAAAAAAACGTTTTGAATTGCTCTACTCACCTTTAGGGTATGCAGAGCCCATTCCGTTTTTTATTTATGAGAAGAGACATTTTGGTTTGTTAACAGCCATTAAACACTTTATAACCATTAACCTAAGAGCTTTAATCCCACAACTATGGAAATAAAAAAAGATAAGAACCCTTATGTGTTTCAGGTAGATTCTGAGATTGTTAAAAACGTTTACAATAGCCAAGACAATTATTTGATTAGCTATAATGAAAAATGCTCAAATAAAAACACGTGTGCTATTTATTTTAGTAGTAACGATATTTATTTTCCCAACACCCAAGAAGTATTTGAACAACGAATTATTGAAAAAGATTTTTATGAATGGTATGGGACACGTATTACAAATGCCTACAAACATATACTAGTAAGAGATGTTCATAAGCAATGGTATTTATCAGGTATCAATAAAGAAATAAATTCTCCTGAAAGTTTATTAAACTTTTTTATAACAGAAACCAAAGGTTATTCTATTCTTACAGTTGGAAGTTCAGCTGGCGGATATGCAGCCGTTTTATATGGTTCAATGTTAAAAGCAAAAAAAGCAATCGTTTTTAATGCTCAATTTGAAATAAAGACTTTGTTAGATTCTAGTAATAGTAGTACTGACCCTTTTATTTTTAGGTATAAGAATTTGCCTGTATCAAAATACTATGATATAAAGCCCTTTATAAATAAAAGCACAAAGGTTTTTTATTTTTATTCATTGGGCTCTAAATGGGATGCTGAGCAACATGAGCATGTAAAAGATGTTCAGTCGATTAATGTAATACCCTTTAGCACTAATCATCATGGAATTCCTTTTTTAAAATTCGCTCTGAATGTTGTAATTAATCTAGAAGGATATAAATTAACAAAATTTATTAAATCAAAAAATAATCCTATTGTTTTTACAATACGTATGATTGGTTTGGTAAAAACGTTTCAAGGTGCCAAAAAGCTATTGTTACATAAGTACAAAAAATGAAAATAATTAACCAATGAAAAGTGGTAAATGTTTTATTAAAGAAGAAATAAAAAATGGATCTTAGTAAACCCAAAGCAGTAGTTTTTTTTCAATATTTGCCTCCTTGGCGCATAGATGTATTTAATGAAATGGCAAAGTATTATAATTTAACTATTATTTATACAAATGCAGATATTGATGGGTTTAAATATGATCGAGAAGAATTACTAAATAGATTAAATAAAAACATCAAAAATATTTTTTTAAATAATGGTATAAAAATTGGTAAAAGGCCTATTAGATTTGGTATTTATAAATTCATCAAATCAATAAAACCTACTATTATATTTTCCCACGAATATACGGCAACTAGTATCTTTTTGGCTACTTTTTTAAAATTGAGATTATTTAATTTTCAACTTGTAATTACTACTTCAGATAATTTATTAATTGCTAAAAGTACGGGTAAAATAAAAAGTTATTTTAGAAAATACGTTTTGGAAGTATCAAAATCAATAATTGTTTACAGTGAAAGTGTAAAACAATTTTATTTAAGTAATTTTAAAGACTTAAGAGTTGAAATATGTCCAAACATACAGAATTCAAAAACGTTGCTTAATTACAGGACAAGTTTTCCTAGTATAATTGAAGCTTCTTTAAAAAAATTTGATATCGTAAATAAAAAATTAATTTTATTTACAGGTAGATTAGAAAATGTAAAAGGATTGGATTTATTACTTAAAGCTTTTTCAAAATCTAAAAACATCAATTTTAAATTGGTTTTGGTCGGAGAGGGAAGTGAAAAAAAAAAATTACAACAACAATGTAAACAATTAAACATTGAGGATAAGGTTATATTTGCAGGATTCTACTCTGGTAGTGAATTATATGCTTGGTATGATTTAGCTAGTTTTTACATTCTTCCTAGTAGATTCGAGCCTTTTGGAGCAGTAGTAAATGAAGCTCTGGTTTATGGTTGTCCAGTGATGGCTAGTAAATATATTGGAGCCGTTGATTTTATAAATGAGACTAATGGTTTACTTTTTGATCCTTTAGATTTAAATGAATTCATATCATCATTAAACATTTTTTATGAAAGATGTTCAAGCTCAGAATTTAATGATAGGTTTAATTTAATGATAAATTCTTTTGAGGAGTATGTAAAAGTTTTTGACGAAATATTTAACGAAAGTGAAAAAAATGATAAAAATAGAATATAAAAATATGCCTTCAGGTAGCAGTAAATTTAAATTTGCTCTCAGATTTTATTTTAATGTTTTACGCAGTTGGTATCTCTTTACTTTTAAATATCCATGGGTAAAATATAAGGGGTTTGTAAGAGTAATGCCTTTACATTTATTTGTTAAAAGAGATATTGTTATTGGAACTAATGTGCAATTTGGAAGGGGAACTTGGGTCTCTACAGATGTGCACTTTGGTAATAATATATTAATTGCTGGTAGGGTGAGCTTTGTGGGTAAAAATGACCATTTATTTGATACTCCCGGAGTTACTTTATGGAATTCACCAAGGGGTATTGATGAATTAATTATTGTCAACAATGATGTATGGATTGGCACCAATGCAGTAATTATTGCAGGTGTCACAATAGGTAAAGGTGCTATTATAGCTGCGGGTTCAATAGTAAATAAAAACATTCCTGAATGCGAGATTTGGGGTGGGGTACCTGCTAAAAAAATAAAAGACAGATTCGAAACTGAAGAATTAAAGGAAATTCATTTAAATTATTTAAACTCTTATAACTTTGAATAAAAAAATACTGATTTTAGGAAGTAGCTCATTTGTAGCAACAGGGCTTTATAAAAAAATGATTGCTCATGGTTTTGAAGTGGATTGTTTTTCACGTGGTAAAGAAAATAAAATTGGCGATTCCATTTATGGAGATGTTTTTAAATTAAATGAAAATGGTTTTTTAAAAACAGCATACGATTATATCATCAATTTTATTGTTATTAAGGATGGAGATGAGACAAAAAATATAGCATATATAAAAAATCTAATCTCTTTTTGTGAAAAAGTAAAAGCCGCACAATTATTGCATTTTTCATCTATTATGGTATACTCCAACAATGAAGTATTCATCAATGAAAATACACCGATAGAAAAGAATACATTTAAAAAAGGCTATGGAGCCAATAAAATTGCTTCAGATGCTTACTTAGAATCTTTAGAAGCTTTGCCTTTTCAACTTTCTTTTATAAGACCCAGTTATGTTTTATCAGAAGATAGAGAAGCGCCTTTTATCAAAAAGTTGCCCTTAGGATTTTCACTATTAAAAGGACATAAAAAAGCAATTATGCCAATTGTTAAAAGGTCAAGTATTCATGATGCAATCGTTGCCATTATTCGTTTAAATGTAAGTCAAAGAATATATCTTTTTTTACCCAATGGCAATGCTACCAAGTATCAATATGCAAAAGAAACCAATAACAAGCGCATTATTACAATGCCTAAATGTTTAGTACTAGGTAGTGCAAAATTATTTGCTAAAATAGGAATATTACCTTCCTCATTTTATGTTCGCATAGAAGGAATGTTTATTGAATCTAAATACGATTCAACCCTTACAGAAAATACTTTACAACTAAAATTTTAAATTAATTATGAATATTTGTGTTATTGGAGCTGGTGCTTATGGTTGTTATACAATAGATGCGTTGCTTAAAAAGTATCCAAATTCAGCGATTACTCTTATTGATGTTGGGAATTCTAAAGTTAAGAGCGAAAACGAAATTGGCTATTTTTCAAAGTTAAAAAGCAGGTTGTATAAGGGATTAAGCGATGGACGATTTTTTGGTTTTGGGGGGACTACTGAAAAATGGGGAGGACAATTGTTGTCATACACTAAAAATGATTTTATCAACCCAAATAGTTTTATGAAAGATGTGATTGCATTGAACGAAAAGCATAAAGAAACAATGCTTAATAAGTTCAATATTAGCAATAACTATCAAGAGAATTTTGTAACCAAAACGCTTTTTACAAAGACTGGAGTTTGGTTAAGTGTATTTAGTAGAAATTTCTTTAATTTTTTTAAAATTCAACGAAGAAAACAGGTTACAATCATTTCTAATGCTCGAGTTTCTAAAATTGAAAAAGACGCAACAAATAAAGTAACAAAAATTTATTTTATAAAGGAAGGTAAAGAACAATACCTTTATTTTGATTTTTACTTTTTAACAGCTGGTGCTTTTGAAAGTGCTCGTATTTTGTTATCTTCAGGATTTATTCCAGAAAATAAAGTTTATTTTTCAGATCATCTATCTCAAAAGGTATTTAAAATAAATAAAAGCACACTCATTGGTGTAGAAGATTTTGTTTTTAAAATGAAAGGATTTTCTTTAATAACCAAAAGGCTTATTGGTGAATTTGATAATTGTTCTTTTTATGTACATCCTGTTTTTAATATGGATTTTCCTTTTTTTCAGAGTTTGAAAACAATTTTATTTAAGAAGCAAGTCACTTTTGAAGTAATAAAAAATATAATTCTTAACATTCCACAAGCATTGGGTTTTGTTTGGGCAGTTTTATATCATCGACGCATTTATGTCTATAAAAATGAGTGGTTTTTATACATAGATATAGACAATCCAACTAAAGATAGTTTTATTGAACTTTCTAAAGAAAAAGATAAATTTGGTATCAATGGTTTAGAAGTAAATTACTCTATTGCATCTGAAGCAGCCCCTGTTTTTAATAAAGCAAAAGAGGAAGTTTTGGCTCATTTGAAAAAAAATAAGGTTGATTTTGAATTGCTTTCAGAGGAAATAGACGTTCAAAATGCAGAAGATATTTATCATCCCCATAAAATGTTTACTTATGAAAATATGGAGGCATATTTTAATGACTATGATAATATGCTTGTTATCAATACAGGAATATTACCGAGATCTGGAGGGATTAATCCAACAGCCGCATTGTTACCTGTTATAGATGAATTTATTAATGAAAAATTATTCAAAAATTATGCAAACAGCTAGTATATCTCCATTAAAGAAACGGATTGAGTTTATTGATTTTGCAAAAACAATTGGTATTATTTTGGTCGTATTAGGTCATGTCTACAGAAAACCAGATTCGATTTATAATTTTATATATTCTTTTCACGTACCTCTATTTTTCCTGTTATCTGGAGTTTTTGTAAATTTTAAGAAAAATAGTTCGATAAAAATTTTGTTACTGAATAGGTTCAAGAACTTGATTATACCATATTTGTTTTTTTATTTGTTAACTTATCTTTACTGGATAATAATTGAGTCAAGATTTCGTGGTGATGCTGGTGGTATTGATATTGTTTGGTGGAAACCATTAATAGGGATATTTTATGGTTCAAATGAATCTCATTTTATGGAGCATAATACCCCACTCTGGTTTATACCATGTTTAATTTCAACGGAAATAATATCTTTTCAAATTTCAAAATATAAAAGTATGATTACGCAATTATTGCTTGTCGGCTGTTGTGTTGTATTAGGTTTTTTTATATTTCGAAAATTAGGTTTCTTATTACCTTGGGGTGTTGGAAATGCTGCTATTGCTATTGTTTTTTTTTACACTGGGAAATATATTAAGCGGTTAAGTTCAATAAAAATAGTTTATAAGTTGTTTTTATTTTTGTTAATTACGGCTATTTATATTCTATTCATTTATGAAGATGTTCCCAAGAGTGACCTTTTTATTGTTTCTTTTGAAAATAAATTTTTATTCCTTTTAATTGCATTTTACACTATAATAATGGTTTTATTATTTTCAGATCTATTTTTTTATAAAATGAGCGCATTTTGGAAGGAATTATTATCTTTTTTTGGCTTAAATACGTTGATTATTTTATGTATTCATGATCCTGTCAAAAGGGTAGTTATTTATGTTTATTCTATTGTTTTTGAAAAAACTGTTGCAGCAGTAAGAACTAATATTTTTGATTCAATGATTTGTGTTTTCATAGTAATGGTTTTAATGATTCCATCAATTATTATTTACAATAAATTTATTAAGGAAAAACTTACTAATCTTTTTAATAATTTTATATGATTTCAGTATTGGTTAATGCTTATGCCTGTGCACCTAAAATGGGTTCGGAACCAGGTATGGCGTGGAATTGGGTGATAAATCTCGCGAATTATTGCAAGGTTTATGTAATAACAGAAGGTGAATGGGAAGCCGAAATAGAGTTTGCAATAAAAGAGTTGCCGCAAGGTGGTAATATAAAATTTTATTTCAACCCAGTTTCAGAAGAGGTACGAAAGATGTGTTGGAATCAAGGAGATTGGAGATTTTATAAGCATTACAGAAAATGGCAGTTTAAAACCTATCAAATGGCTGAAGAAATTGTAAATTCAACTAAAATTGATATTCTTCATCAATTAAATATGATTGGTTTTAGGGAGCCAGGCTATTTATGGAAAATTAAGAACATTCCATTTTTTTGGGGGCCAGTAGATTCAAAACAAAAATTTCCGGTTTCCTATTTAGAGGGCGCGAGCTTAAAGACAAAATTATTTACTCGACTCAAGAATACCATTACTTATTTACAACTTACGTATTCAAAACGGATTCATTTGGCTGCTAAAAATGCTTCAGTAGTTGTTTCGGCATCAACAAATTCGCAGGTTACCTTTGATAAGTTTTTTAATATAGCATCACCATTGATCAATGAAACAGGTTGTTATATTCAAGATCATGAAGTTTTAGATAAAATTAAAAAGAAGCATTTAGATCTTTTGTGGGTTGGTAAGCTTGATTTTAGAAAACAATTATCGATTGCAATACAAACGTTGTCAAAAATTAATAACGTAGATGTAGTGCTGCATATTGTTGGTGGGGGTGATAGTGGTTTTTATAAAAATTTAGCAATAGCGCTAGGTGTGGAAAACCAATGCAGATGGTATGGATTGATAAGCCACAAAGAAGTGCAGCAGATGATGCAAAAATATGATTTGATGTTTTTTACAAGTGTAGCAGAAGGAACCCCGCATGTGGTTTTAGAAGCTATTTCCAATAATTTACCTGTCGTTTGTTTTAATACCTGTGGTCAAGGAGATGCTGTAAATGAAAAAGTGGGAGTTAAAATAGCACTAAGCAATCCAAAACAATCGGTAGTTGATTTCGCAAAGGAAATTAAATATTTATTTGAAAATAGAGAATCTATTCAGGCAATGGGGTTGCATTGTAAACAACGTCAGCTTGAGTTGTCCTGGGATTCAAAAGCAAAAAAGATGATAGCACTATATCAAACCGTTTACAAAGACCTTGAAGCATAAGAAAACATCAACTTCATATCATAAAAATTTATGAAATGATTGTTTTAATTTTGAAAATTGGTAAGGGTTAGAGTTATTAAGTATGCAAATGAAAATAAAAAAAATGATTTGAATTATGGTTTACTAAAGTTTAAATTAGAAATTATATATCTATGAAACATAAAGCATTATCCCTTTTAGAGTATAACGTTTTTAATGATGAAATCTCTGCGATAGATTATACTCAAAAACAACTGATTACTACCATTAACCAATATTCGTATTGTATTGCAGAGAATGATTTCAATTTTAAAAAGGCATTGCAACAATCAGATATTTTATTGCCAGACGGTGTTGGTATTGTGATTGCAGCAAAACTTTTAAAAAAGCAAAACATTAAAAAAATTGCAGGCGCAGACATTCATCAGTATTTACTGGAAAAGGTGCATGCTGATTCAGGAACTTGTATGTATTTGGGATCATCTGAAAACACCTTAGATAAAATACAGCAACGGCTTGCAATAGAATATCCAAATATCAAGGTGTCTGTCTACTCACCACCCTATAAAAGTAAATTTTCGGAAGAAGATAACAACATGATGGTGGCAGCAGTAAATACCGTAAAACCAGATGTTTTATTCGTTGGAATGACAGCACCAAAACAAGAAAAATGGTCGATAGATAATGTGCATCAATTAGACACGAAAACCATTTGTGCCATTGGTGCTGTATTTGATTTCTATGCAGGTACCGTAAAAAGACCAAGCCAATTCTGGATTCGATTGAAATTGGAATGGTTCATTCGTTTGGTAAAAGAGCCAAAAAGAATGTGGCGACGTTATTTGTATTATGGCCCATTTTTTTTGTATTTGTTATTAAAAGTGATGTTGAAGCGAAAAAAATAATGAGGTATTACCATGTTACTGCAACTTAAACTTTGTCAGAATTGCATAAAGAGTGTAGAGGTCTGTAGTTAAATACTTATTAGAAAATAATTTTAACCAAAGGATTAGTACCTCTTTTAAAACAGTAGGTATGGTCTGTTCGAGCTCAGTCGAGAACTATTGGTAAATTAGTAGGTAGGTTTTGACTGAGCTCAACCTAACAATGAAGATTAAATCATCAATTCGGGCAAGTAACTTCCTAGTTCCCTTTACAAGGTGAATGTAAAAAAGTCAAAAAATGACAAGGGTTATTTTGCAATTTTCACAGAAAAGTTATCTTTGTCTAAATTGAATTATATAAATATGCTAAAAGAAAAGTCTAAATTTGTACCGCTTATATTTTCTTTGGTGGATATCCTGCTGTTGATTATCTCCTACTCCTTAGCAAAACAAGTCGTGTTTCAAGGCCCTTCTCCAGACCTTATTTTTTACAATAGTTTGATTGTGGGTTGGGCTATTTTATGGGTTGGCATTTGCTTAAAATTCGATTTGTACGAGTTGCCAAGAATTTTTTTTACGCACAAGGTGGTCTCTAAGAATTTGTATGCCCTTGTTATTTTTATTTTTTTAAGTGGGGGGCTCATTTTTTTGATAGCAGACTATAAGTTTTCTAGACTCTTTTTTGGATATGCAGTATTATTTTTTGCTCTTTTCGTCGTCTTATGGAGAATTGGAGCTATTTTTATGTTGAAGAGATACAGAAGAAAAGGGTATAATTCCAATCGGGTGGTATTGGTAGGGATGAACAAAAATATTGCCACCTTAATGCACCATATTTATTTGAATCGCAATTATGGTTTTCAGATTTCGGGTTTGTTTACGGATGCAACACTAGAAGGTGAACTGAAACAATTTTACAAAGGAAAGTTGTCTGAAATTATCTTTTTTTTAGAACAACATACGGTAGATGAAATTATCATTTCCTTGCCCTACCATCAAAGCAAATTGATTAACGATTTGTTTCATTTTGCAGACAATAATATGATGCGGGTAAGAGTAATCCCTGAGTTTTCTGAATATTTATCACAGCGATTTTCTATAGAGTATAGCCAAAATATTCCGATTCTTAAATTAAGAAGTGAACCTTTAAAAAGTTTTACCAACCGTTTTTTAAAAAGAATGTTTGATGTGGTGTTTTCCTTAGGTGTGTTACTGCTACTATTTTCTTGGTTATTTCCGATCATAGCCATCATCATAAAATTAACGAGTAAAGGTCCCGTGTTTTTTGTACAAAAAAGAACCGGCCAAGATGGGAAGGCCT
>TARA_R110002126_G_scaffold185573_2_pt1 | contig 33041 bp, 32 predicted proteins | sample TARA_R110002126 | Tara Oceans TARA_R110002126 (sample SAMEA4397536) | marine metagenome | biome: Polar Biome; feature: [DCM] deep chlorophyll maximum layer (ENVO:01000326); material: water (ENVO:00002006), including particulate matter (ENVO:01000060) such as... | depth 30 m | reverse complement strand
GACCGCAATCTGCCCCACAAGTAATTTAATGGGTCCTGAGCCTAGTCAGTGGACCCTCATTTTGACTGCCCGCATGAGTTTGCGTGACAAGGCCTGTGTCACAGGCGGAATACCCCATAGCGCGGATCGGCGATCGGGGCGTTCAGCGCGGCGGAAATCGACATGCCTAGCACTTTTCGTGTGTTTGCCGGATCAAGCAGCCCGTCATCCCATAGTTCAGACGTAGAGGTATAGGCCTCGACATCGTCTCCGTATTTTTTCAGCACGGGCTCGCGGATTGCCGCGATGTCTGCTTCGCTCAATCCTTTTCCTTCGCGCCTTAACTGACGGATTTTCACGTCGGCCATGGTGTTGGCCGCCTGTTCCGCCCCCATTACCCCAATTTCGACCTGAGGCCACATGAACAGGGTTGGCGCATCCCAAGCCCGCCAAACTCGCACAGAAGGATCAAGATGCTCGTTGGACAGTTAAGTATTCCAAGGCGAAACAGCAGGCGGAAACGCCAACAGCCGCCGCGACCCGGCAGCACGACATTGCCTTCCGATGTTCGGGTACAAGAACGATGCGGGCATCGACAGGGCGCATGGGTTTATCCGGGGATGGACGGTGACCAGTGCGGCGGCCCAAGACGGTGCGCAACTCAGGAACGTTGTCGCCAAAGACAACACCGCCTCGACTGTCTGGGCCGATAGCGCCTATCGATCGAAGACAAATGAGGAGTGGCTGGAGAACAACGGCCTGACGTCGGGCACTCACCAGAGGAAGCCGAAGGGCAAGCCGATGCCAGAGACGATGTCGAAAGCCAATGGGCGACGATCAAAGATCAGGTCTGCCGTCGAGCATGTCTTCGCCCGGCAGAAGGACAAGATGAAGCTCTTCATCAGGACCATTGGGATCGGCATGGCCAATATCGCCTACAACATGCTCCGCTATGCCTTTCACGAAGCCAGACGCGCCGCCACATGACACCCGCTGCCCCCAACAGGGCATCCCACACCAAAAGGACAGTCACTCGCCGAGCATAGCCTCAAATCGAACCATCAACGACGTAATTCGAGGTGTCCACTTGGCTTATGACAAAGCTTGAAATCCTCGCACTGGCCGTCCTCTCATTCATCGTCATGTATGGGGGTTCACCGTCAAAGCCGCGTACTTTGATGCGCCCGCAGCAGCGGAAGAAAAGGGAAAGTAGCGGATATTTTTGACTTAAGTGTTTGATAATTTATCATAGGCGGACGGGTGATACAGCAGCCTATGTTGTCACCCCGTGTGAGGGTGTGCCGCCAAGCGTTTTTGCTTTGGTTGAAATCCCTAACACCTTTAGCGAGAGAAAATAGACCGTACGAAATTAGAAATTGGCTTATCAAAAGCCCCGCCATTCAGTCCACTCAGCATGTTGAAACAACGAATACCACCAGATTTATCGGCAGAGTAGGTAAGATTTTACGGTGTTAGCCACCTGTTTCTTTAAATATGTATGCAACAATCGGGAAGTTGGAATAATAGGCAATGATAGCCGGCAGGTAACCAAATACCGCCCCCGACATGTGCAATGACAAAAACCGGAACACTGGCGAGAAACCGCCAATTAAAACTCCGGAACTGGTTGCGGGGGCGTCATGTCGGTCATCAATTCAATTCGAAAAACCTGGGGTAATGGGAATTACTCGCCGGAGTTCATGCGCGCGCAATATGACGCGCTGACCCGCCAAGTCCCGTTGATGTGTGCCATCCTGATCGTCAACATGATTACGCCAGCAGTCATGTATCACGGCAAGGCGCCCACCTTACTGACAACCGCGCTTCCGGTTTTTTTCTCTGCGATTTTCTTCGCCCGCGCCATACGCATGGTTTTGGCGAGACGCAGACCGATCAGTCACCGCCAAGTCATCTACCAAATCCGCATCATACTTGTGCTGGTTACCATTCTCGGCATTGGCATAACCATTTGGTCGTTGGCGCTGTTCCCTTACGGCGATGCCTATCTGAAAGGTCAAATGACCTTCTTCTTGGGCATTACTATTATCACGGTCATCACGTGCCTCATGCCGCTTCGACAAGTGGGACCAATCATCTTTTGTGTCTCAACTCTGCCAATCGCCGCCTATCTGGCATTTCAGCCTGAGACCGTTTATCGCGCTGTCGCATTCAACTTGGTCGTTATTATCGCAGTGACAGTGTCTGTGCTGCGCCGGTCTTACGCTGAATTCCGCCAACGGGTGGAAAAGCAGATTGAACTCGACGTTCAACGCCGCCAGCTGGAGCGCCTGAACGAGACCGTCAACAACATTGCCAATGAGGATGCGCTTACCGCGCTTCCAAATCGCCGTTGTTTTTTCAACCAACTCGAAAAACTGATCGACGAGGGGACCCAATCGACGGCTGCTTTTGCAGTTGGCCTGATAGACCTCGACGGCTTCAAACCGGTCAACGATGTTCTGGGCCACGCCGCAGGCGACAAGCTTCTCGTGGAAATTGGTCGACGGTTGCGCGAAGTGGCCCCTGATCAGGCATTAATTGCGCGTCTTGGTGGCGACGAGTTTGGATTTATTCTCACTGATCCCGGCGATGACGATGAACTGCAAAGGGCTTGCCAGACATTACTCGCCGTTCTCTCCCCCAGCTTTTCGATGGACGAAGGCACAGTTACAATCAGCGGCACTTGCGGTGTGGCACGTTATCCGCGAGCCGGACGCAGCGGCAACGATCTGTTTGAACGTGCCGATTTTGCACTCTATTACTCCAAACAACATAACCGCGGCGATGTCACCATCTTTTCAGATTTTCACGAAATCGCCATCAAGGAAGCTGCAACAATTGGCAAAGTACTACATGATGCCGACCTCGAAAAGGAACTCCACCTCGAATATCAACCGATAATTGATGCCAATACTTGTGCTGTGGTCGGCATGGAGGCGTTGGCACGTTGGCTAAGTCCAACGCTGGGTAATGTACGACCAGATATTTTCATTCGCAAAGCCGAACAAAACGGCATGATCGGCCGGCTGACTACAACCTTGTTTGCCAAAGCGCTCAACGACGCACTTCGATTCCCCAAGAACCTCTATGTGTCGTTCAATCTTTCAGCCCATGACCTTTGTTCCAATGACACCATGCTGGCGATTTTATCGATGATCGGCCAAAGCAAAATTTCGTCCGAACGATTGGTCTTCGAAATCACCGAATCCTCGGTTATGCTGGATTTCGATCGCGCCGTTGCCAGTCTGGATTCTCTGCGATCGGTCGGCTTTGCAGTCGCGCTGGATGATTTCGGTACCGGCTATTCAAGCCTGAGCTGTGTCCGCAGGTTGCCAATTGACAAGGTCAAAATTGATGCCTCATTCGTTCAGAACATCGAAAACGATCCTGTCAGTTTCAGCCTTCTCAAGACGATGACCGAGATGTGCAAGAACCTCAACTTGGAATGTATCATCGAAGGCGTTGAAACGCCCTCGCAACTCAAAATTCTGGGCACCACTGGTTGCGCCGCATATCAGGGATTTTTCTTTGCCCGCCCGATGAAAGCCGATGCCCTGCTCACCTGGCTAGAAGACCATGACATGATGCAACGAACCGGGTGAGTGGGTTATTGGGTCCGTCACCGCAAAGGTACAGAATGCGACATAGGCTCGAGCAGCCGTTCATTGTTGCATAACTGAATTTATGCGACAATGAACGGCCAAACAAACATCAGGCGGCGCAGATGCGGTTACGGCCCTGCCGCTTGGCCTCGTAAAGCTGCTTGTCAGCGCGGCGATAAAGATCTTCGCCACCCTCTTCACCATCCCAAGACGGCGCTGATGAAGAGCGCCTCAGCGGGTCCTTTGCCCGAAATTGCGGGAACGGCTTGCGGGCTTGGCGGGCGGTGTCGGCGGCACGCCTGCATCGCTCTTCTTTGATTCTCGGTTCTGTAGGGGCAAATCCTCAATCTCGGAATTTGGCGTCAGCACTTGCTGGCGCGCGCTCCCGGTCCTGATCTTCTCGCCAATGAAGCGTGCGCCACACTCGCTACCGCGTTGCCATACGCGCTTGCAATCAACCTTGTAGCCGTCAATATCGACATGAAGCATGAACCGGTCGGGTAAGAACCAGCCTCCCTCAAAAATGATCCGGCAACCTGTTTCGCTCATATCGCGGAGTGTGCAGGGTATTGCGCTGAATTCATTATTGAAGGCGACATGAGCCCCCTTGAGCACTTTGTGCCGAAGTGGACGCTGTTCTACAGGAGCTGGTTCACTCGCAGGGGATTCCACTTGTTTTTCAATTGGACCCATTGAAACTACCCCGATATAAAATCGTAATATGAATATCAAGGACATCTTGCATTAATGTTAAGCTGGTCTCCCTTCTGTAACTTGGTGCGGTTAAATTCGGGACGTCTTTTTGAATTAAACTAACAGGAAGTGGAATAGGCCCTTTGCGACAGGCTTTCCCTCATCTTCCAGCCAGGCAATGGTTTCGACGCTTGCCATGCGCCGCCCCTTGCGCGAGACCGTGGCGCGCGTGTTCAATGTTCCCGGCAGCCCGGGTCGAAGATAGTCAACGGTCAAGTTGATCGGTTTTGGCGGGGGCGATGCCAAATCGCCCAAAACAGTCAGAGAGGCAATTGCCTCCATAAAACTGGCAATTATCCCGCCATGATATGTGTCAAGCACGGGGTTGCCTATGTGACGCTGTTCGAATGGCATTCTTGCCACAAAATGGGTGTCATTGGCTTCAGTCACTGAAAAACCGAGATGACGAAAGAACGGCACACGATCGCACCGCGCCTGTATGTCGCTAAGCTTCATCCGCCGGGACCTCCTGTGTTCATTTTGTCCAACAAGCCGCCTTTGCCGCGTGTCAGGGCAAAGGTCGCCGATCCTCGGGCGACCTCTTCGCAATCTCCGGTGTCAAACCAGATTTTTCCGCTTCCGAACGCGATGTGGCGGGTCTGCCGGTAGCAATTGGCAAACACAATAACGTCGGCACGCGAACTTGCCGGGCGCAGATAATCGACACGCAGATCCAGAGTTGCCATTGTCTGGACGTCTTCGATCGCCAGAAAGTTGGCTAGCCCAAAGGCGCTGTCCAGTAGCGCTGTCAGGACACCGCCGTGCAACATTGTGCCTTCTTCATCCAAACAGAAATCTGGGTTGAATGGCATCCGTATTTCAACGCCTTGCCGGTCGGCGCGTTCGATCTTTAAGTCCATCTCGGCGATCAGGCCCTTGGCCCTCGAATTCCAGACGCTTGCGATCATCGCAAACCGTTCTGCATCTTTGGTATCACTCATTGCAGCATGCCCTATTTCCCCGAATATGTTGGCTGACGCTTTTCCAGGAAAGCCGACAGTGCTTCGTGATGGTCACCGGTTTGGTGCATGAGTGCCTGATAGGCGGCAGCGGTGTTCAGAAAATCAGGCAGATCCATGCGCTCGGCATTACGCAACAACCTTTTGGCGGTGCGCACGGTGCGCGGCGGCTTGGCTGCAATGACGGCGGCTTTTGCGCGCGCCCTGGCCATCAGATCGTCGTGGGGCACAACCTCCAGAACCATATCAAGGTCCAGCGCTTCGGCCGCGTCTATCATCCGCGCCGAAAACGTCAGGTCCGCAGCCTTCTGATAGCCCAGCCGACGAATTAGAAACCAGCTGCCCGCATCGCCGGGAATAATACCCAAGTTGAGGAATACCTCGCCGAACTTCGCCTTTTCCGAGGCGATCCGCATGTCGCACATCATGGTCAGATCACACCCGGCGCCGACAGCCGGGCCGTTCACTGCAGCAATTGTCGGAACGTCCAGATTATAGAGGGCTAGCGGGATGCGCTGGATCCCGTTGATATAGCTTTCCGCGACATCCAGTGGCGGCAGACCAAATTGATCGGTTTTGCTGTGCATGGCCTTGATATCGCCACCAGCGCAAAAGGCCGGCCCTGCTCCGGTCAGGATCATCACGCTGATGTCCGGGTTGCGCTGGACCTGATCAAAAGCGTCCAGCATTGCCTCGATCATGTTATTTCCTGTGATAGGATTGCGCCGGTCGGGGTCGTTCAGGGTGACCGTTGCAATACGGTCCTCGATGTCCAGCAGGACGATCGGATCGGGCATCTGTGTTCCTTTTCAATGTGGTGCGAGGCAGCTACTCCTTGCCGTCGCCGCGTTTTCGTTGTTCAAATAGTTCGGGGCTGATCATATCGCGGGCGTCGTGGCCCAGGTGAAGCGTTTCGCCGCCATCGACATAGATATCCTCGCCAGTGATGAAGCCTCCCAGCCTGGAGGCAAGGTAGATGATCATGCCCGAGATATCCTCGGCTGTTCCCATCCGGTTCAGGACCGACCGGTTTAGCAATTGCCATTGCTCCGGCGTAATCGGATAGCGGCCAAGTGCCTCGGTCTTGATCGTGCCAGGGGCGACGCAGTTGAGGCGGATGCCATACTCGCCCCACTCGGCAGCGAGCGTTTTCATCATGCCGGTGACACCCGCACGTGCCGCAACGGTATGGGTAAATCCAGTAAGCGCAGTCCGAGCGGAAATCGCTGTGACGAACACTACTGACCCGCCGCGTTCGAACATGAAATGATCCGCCGCCGCACGCGTAATCTGCCATGATCCGATCAAGTTGTTGCGGATCACCGCCTCGAATCCTTTGTTGGTGATATCGCGGGCCGCGGCGATATATTGCCCGCCTGCATTGTTGACTAGTACATCCAGTTGTCCATAGTGGTCCTTGATCTTGAGCATCGCGGCTTCGATGCTGCCTTCGTCACGGGTGTCGCCGGGCACGACAAAGGCTTCGCCGCCACGCGCGCGGATCATTTCGGCGGTTTCCTCCAATGGTTCCGACCGGCGTGCAAACAGGGCAAGACGCGCCCCACAGCCTGCCATTTCCAGCGCGGTTGCCCGCCCCATGCCAGAGCCCGATCCGGTGACAAGCGCCACGTGACCGGCCATCAGGTCGGGTGCATAACGTTGGCGTGTCGGTGGTGCCTGCACTGTCATGTTGGTAGCCCCTTAGTCTTTCAGAAGTTCGCCCGAGATGATTAGCTTGCGCACTTCCTGCGTGCCCGCGCCGACCTCAAGAACCCGGCCGGTGCGGTAAAGCCGGTTCACCTCGGTATCGCGCATATAGCCGGCGCCACCGTGGATTTGCACCGCTTTGTCCAGCACAAACGATGTCGCCGCAGCAGCTTTGAAAATTGCTGCGGCGGTCAATTTGTGAATCTCACCGCGCCCACCTGCGCCCTCTTCGAGACCCTCACACATTGCCGCAGTACGAAAGGACAGGGTCCGGGCCACCTCAATTTCAGTATACATGTCGGCCAGCATCGCCTGAACCATCTGGAAATTGGCGATCGGCTTTCCGAATTGCTGACGCGTCTTGGCATAGTCGATGGATATCTCCAGAGCGCGGCGGGCGATACCCATTGCGTTAAAACAGACAATTGCACGCTCCAGATCAAGCCCACTCATGGTAATGGCAACGCCTGTATCGGGCAGGCCCACCATATTTTTCGCGGGGACACGGCACTCATCAAAAACCAACTCGCCGGTAGGCGAGCCGCGAAAGCCCATTTTGTTCAGCTTTTGAGCGACCTTGAAGCCGGGCGTACCGGCTTCAACGATGAACGCAGAAATTCCCTTGGCACCTTTTTCGGGCGAGGTTTTGGCGTAAGCAAGAACGATGTCTGCGATCGGACCGTTGGTGATATAGATTTTGGTGCCGTTCAGGACATAGTCGCCGCCATCCTTGCGTGCGGTGGTGCGCATCGACCCCAGGGCATCCGACCCGGCACCCGGCTCGGTCAGTCCCAATGCACCGATCAGTTTGCCCGCACAGAGCCCCGGCAGGTATTTGCGCCGCAGTTCATCATTGGCGTTGCGATAGATGTTGTTGACGCACAGATTGTCATGCGCGACTTGGCTAAGGCCGATCGCGGCGCTTGCACGAGACAGCTCTTCGGTGATGACACAAGCCGATGTAAAATCGAGCCCGGCCCCGCCAAATTCGGGCGAGACATTCAGGCCAAGATACCCCATCTCGCCCAGTTTCGGAAAAACCGATGCGGGCAGGTCGTCGGTGTCATCCATTTCTGCGTTCAGGTGGTGGAATTCAGACTGGAAAAACCGGTAGGCCTGATCGGCCAGGGCCTGTTGTTCGGTGGTGACAAAGTGGCTGGGTGCGTCGTTGCGCAGATGTGTATTCATAGTACTTCCCTATCCGCGCAAAAGTTCTTCGGCGATGATGATTTTGCGCACCTCGCTGGTGCCTGCACCGATCTCCAACAGCTTGTTGGCACGGAACAGGCGGTTGATCTCGGTGTCCTGCATATAGCCGGACCCACCATGGATGTGGCAGGCGGCGGTGACAGACCGGTTGAACGCTTCGGCGGCATAAAGGCAGGCGGCGGCTGTCAGTTTGTGAATCTCCCCGCGTCCGCCCGCGCCCTTTGGCAGGCCAGCACAAGCCGCCAGTGCTCGATAGCTCATGGCGCGCGCGCTTTCGACATCGACATAAATTTCGGCCAGTTTGGACTGCATCATCTGGAACTGTGAAATCGGCTTGCCGAACTGCTCACGCAGCTGCGAGTATTCCAGCGCCAGTTCCAATGCCCGTTCGGCCATACCCACGCATATTGACGCAACCATGGCGCGCTCCAGGTCCAGCCCACTCATCACCACTGATACGCCGGTGTTTTCCGCCCCTATTATATTAGCGGCGGACACGCGGCAATCCTTAAAAACCAGTTCGCCAGTAGGCGAGCCGCGGAAACCCATTTTGTCGAGTTTCTGCGCGACCTTGAAGCCGTGTGTATCCGTTTCGACAATAAAGGCGGAAATGCCCTTGGCACCCTTGGATCTATCGGTCTTGGCATAGACCAAGACGATATCTGCGATTGGACCGTTGGTGATATAGATTTTGGTGCCGTTCAGCACGTAGTCGTCGCCATCGCGTACCGCAGTGGTCGCCATCGACCCAAGTGCATCCGACCCGGCACCCGGTTCGGTCAGTCCAAGCGCCCCGACCAGCGTGCCGTTGCACAGGCCAGGAACGTAGTTATTAATCTGGTCTTGCGACCCGTTGCGCAGAAGGTTATTCAGACACAGATTGTCATGCGCCCCGTGTGATAGACCCACAGCCGGGTTCCATTTTGACAAGATTTCCGACACCAGGGCCTGAGTGAACTCATCCTGTCCGCTGCCGCCCAGTTCAACTGGGGCGGTAATCCCCAACAGGCCCAGCTCTCCCATTTTTTTGAACAGATCTTCGGGCCACCATTCCTCGGCGTCCATCTTTTCCTGCAATGGATGCAGGATTTCACGCGCCACCCGATCGACATGATCGATGATTGCGCGCTGTTCGTCGTTCAGGGCGTAATTGGCTTTGATTGCGGCGATATCTTCAGCAGATGGTCCATTATAAATGTTCATTTTCGTCCTCCCGGGATGGATTCGACGCCCGGCCACCAAACCGAAATCAAACATATGTTAGAAAAATAATCAAGGACTGGAGAATTTCCAAACGCAAGGTCGCAGAGGGCAATTCCGGTTTCGTCGAAATCGCTATGGGCGAAGTACGTTTCCGGGTGTGAGGGGCCTGGTGCTCGACGATCCTTGATCGTCACGCAGGGAGGCTTCAAGAATGTGCCGCAGGATTTTGCCGCTGGTTGACCTGGGAAAATCCTCAAAGGCTATGAAATGAATTTCGCGGGGCAATTTGTAGGCCGCGAGTGAGGCGCGGCAGGCGGCCATTAGCGTGTCCCGGGTTGATGCGTTGCAAGAGCGCGAGACAAAAGCCACCGGTGCTTCGCCCCAGCGATCATCAGGCACCCGGACTACTGCTGCGTCGGTGACGTTGGGGTCGGCCATCAGGACGCGTTCGATCTCGGCGGGGTAGACGTTTTCGCCGCCGGTCTTGATGAGGTATTTCGCCCGGTCAGCGAAATCCAGCGTTCCGTCTGCTTTGCGTCGGAACATGTCGCCCATGTGGAACCAACCGTTGCGAAACGCCTCGGTATTGGTGGCGTCGTCGTTCCAATAGCCGGAAAACAACGTCGGCCCGCGCATCAACAGCTCTCCGGGGGTGCCGACAGGCACGTCCTGGTCGGTTTCGTCCACCAGACGTATTTCACAAAATGCGCTGATCTTTTTGGACAGGGTTTGCGGGGTTGCTCCGATCGGGATTGTTGTGCGCGTGGCGGGTGGCAACCCGGTTTCGGTAGAGCCAAAACTGTTCAGATAAGGCGCGTTCAATAACGTGGTAATCTCGGAGATCTGATGCGGCGGAACCAGATCTGCCATGGCACCGCAGACTCGAATACCTATGGGTGTAATTCCTTTTTCTTTAACATGGGCGATGAATGATTCAATCATGCCGGGGATCAGAACCAGCCAGCCAATGCGATGCGTTTCAATGGACCTGCATATAGCATCCGGATCATAGCCGTCGATCATAACTACGGTGCCACCGCGCAAAAGCGTGGACAGAGCGTGATCGGTCGAGGCCATATGGAACATTGGCGCCCAAGCGACAAATGCGTCCGTTGGGGCAAGGCCCAGTTCGGCGGCAAAGACTGTCGCGCGAGCAATCATCGCTCGATGGCTTAGGACTGCCCCCTTGGGCAGGCCAGTGGTGCCGCTGGTATACAGAATGACCAGCCCGTTTTCGGGGTCTTGTGGGAAAGGGGTGAAATGGGGGGCCTGCGTCAGGGCGTCCTCGTATTCGCGGCCCAGAGTCAGTGTCAGGATATTCGGGGTCTGGTCGAGCAATTCTTGCAGATCGAGTTCGGTAATAATCAGGCGCGGGGAAACCAGAGTTACGCAATGGCGCAATTCCGCGGCCAGAAGCCGCCAGTTCAGGCAGGCGACGATCAAGCCCGTGGCGGCGGCGGCCAGTTGGACCTCGACATATTCGCGTCGGTTGCGTGACAACACGGCGATTCGCTCTCCGGCGTTCAGGCCGAGTCCCGCGAAGTGCCCGGCCAGTTGGTCAACACGACAAAGCAAAGCAGCATAGGTCGTCCGTTCGTCAGAGTCCTCGATTGCGATGGCATCTGGTAAAGCTGACCCACGATTGCGGATAAGCTGGTAAACATCCGTCCGTGATGCGCTTTGAGGTGCAGGTCCGAGTGACGCCACGGCGCCGCTGTTCAATTGTTCCAGAGGGGCGTTGCACATTGCTATTCTCCATCTATTGCAAATATTCTAACATGTGTTAGACAAATTCCAATACCGTTTCCGTCCTATACGTACGAGAAACTGATTGTGATCAGGGGAGGCTTCAATGTCCACCAAGGCTTATGTAACCGGGGTCGGAATGGTCCCGTTTCAGAAACCCGGCGCGTCGGAAAGCTATGACGTGATGGCGGCAAAGGCCACCCGCAGTGCGCTGCAGGATGCAGGATTGTCCTACGACCTAATCCAGCAGGCCTATGTCGGCTATGTTTATGGTGACAGCACCTGCGGTCAGCGGGCCCTGTATCAAGTGGGCATGACCGGTATTCCGGTCTTCAATGTGAACAACAATTGTTCGACCGGCTCTTCGGCGCTGTATCTGGCGCGTCAGGCGGTTGAAAGCGGAGCCGTCGAATGCGCTCTGGCGCTTGGGTTCGAGCAGATGCAGGCTGGTGCGATCGGGGCGATGTTCGGGGATCGGGTCAGTCCGTTCCAGTCCTTTGATGATGCGACCGACGATATTGTTGGTGACAACGGTCTGCCGCTGGCGTTGCGGTATTTTGGCGGTGCCGGCAAGGCGCATATGGACGAATTCGGCACCACGTTGGAAACATTCGCCAAGATCCGCGCCAAGGCCAGCCGTCATGCCGCAAAAAACCCGGTCGCCCTGTTTCGAAAAGAGGTGACCCCCGAAGAGGTTCTGGCCGACAAGCTGATCTGGCCCGGCGTCATGACCCGGCTGATGGCCTGCCCGCCAACCTGCGGCGCGGCTGCTGCGATCGTCTGTTCAAAGGCGTTTGCCGACAGACACGGACTGGATTCCTCCGTCCGAATTGCGGCACAGGCGATGACCACCGACGGACCGGAAACCTTCAATTCCCATGACATGCGCGAAGTCGTTGGCGCGAGCATGGCCAAAAACGCCGCCGATCAGGTCTATGAGGCCGCAGGCATCGGCCCCGAAGATATCAATGTTGTCGAGTTGCACGATTGTTTTGCGCATAACGAGTTGATTACCTATGAGGCGCTTGGCCTTTGCGGTCGTGGCGAGGCCGGGAAGTTTGTCGATGATGGTGACAATACCTATGGCGGAAAATATGTGACTAATCCGTCGGGCGGGCTGTTGTCCAAAGGGCACCCTCTGGGAGCCACCGGTCTCGCGCAGTGCACCGAACTGGTGCAACAGTTGCGCGGCACTGCCGATGCCCGTCAGGTCGAGGGCGCGCGGCTGGCGCTTCAGCACAATCTGGGTCTTGGCGGCGCTTGCGTCGTGACGCTTTACGAAGCGGTATGAGGGTGTCGGGCGGCGCGTTAGCGCGGCCATTATCGGCTTGGGAGGGCAGAGATGACAACAAGGCTTAATGGGCGCGTCGCGCTTGTAACTGGATCGGGACGCGGTATCGGCCGCGAAATAGCCCTGAAACTGGCATCCGAAGGCGCACGGGTCGTGGTCAACGATCTGGATGCGGATCCAGCTGCGGAAACCGCTGGGATGATCCGTGACATGGGCGGCGAAGCCGCGATCTGTGCTGGGTCGGTGACCGAAGATGGCTTCGCCCAACGCTTCGTTGACACCGGTGTTGAAACGTTCGGCGGGCTGGACATTATCGTGAACAACGCTGGCTATACTTGGGACAGCGTGGTTCAGAAAATGACCGATGAGCAGTGGCACGCGATCATTAACGTTCATCTGACAGCCCCATTTCAGATCCTGCGCGCCGCGGCCCCGGTGATCCGGGACAAAGCCCGCGCCGAGGCCGAAGCGGGGCAGGAAGTGTTCCGTAAGGTTGTGAACATCTCGTCCATCGCAGGAACCGGCGGCAATGCCGGGCAGATCAACTATTCCGCCGCCAAGGCCGGCATCATCGGACTGACCAGAACGATGGCAAAGGAGTGGGGCCGATACAAGGTCAACGTCAATGCCGTGGCCTTTGGCCCGATCCGCACGCGCCTGACCGAAGGCAGCGCCAAAGGGGACAACACGATCAAGGTTGAAGGCAAGGACATCCGCGTCGGTGTCAGCCCCGATCTGTTAAGCCAGATGGAAACGTCTATTCCACTGGGCCGTGTCGGCACACCCGAGGAAGCCGCAGGGGCTGTCTATCTGTTTTGTGCGCCGGAATCGAACTTCATTTCCGGGCAATATGTGATCTGCGGCGGTGGTTTTGTAATCTAAATAGCCGCCGCTGTTGAATGACCGGGGAGTGTGTGTGCGTGTCGCAAGGACCGTTGAAAAACATCAGTATCATCGAACTTGGTCATGTGATCGCCGGACCGCTGGCGGCGACTTTGCTGGCCGATTTCGGTGCCGAGGTGATCAAGATCGAAAACCCGCGCGGCGGTGACATGATGCGCGACCTTGGCCCCAAGGCCGCGGATGACGGGCTGGGTGTGTGGTGGAAGACGTTGGCGCGCAACAAACGGATTTTGGCGCTGGACTGGAAAACCCCTGAAGGGCGCGCAATTCTGCGCCGCATGGTCGAAGCCAGCGATGTTCTAGTTGAAAATTTCCGGCCCGGCGTGCTGGAACGCGCCGGGATTGGTCCCGACGAGTTGCATAGCTGGAATCCGGATCTGATCATCTTGCGCATCTCGGGATACGGGCAGGACGGCCCGATGAAAAAGACGCCGGCCTTTGGACGCGCGGCGGAGGCGATGAGCGGACTGGCGCACCTGACAGGCTACACTGACGGTCCGCCGATGCATCCGGGGTTTCCGGCAGCGGATTCGACCACCGGGCTGATGGGCGCACTGGGTGTCATGCTGGCACTACACGCGCGTGGCAATGGAACCGCAAAAGGGCAGGTTGTCGACCTGGCGGTGTTCGAGGGGCTGTTGCGGCTGATCGACTATCACGTGCCGGCGCTGACCGGCGCGGGCGTTTCGCCCCTGCGCAACGGTCTTCGCCAGCCGCTGGACTTTGCCCCCGGCGGTATGTTCCGCACCAGCGACGGTGTATGGGTCACGGTATCCGCAGGCGGGGCGGAAACCGCCCGACGCCTGCTGCGCACGGCGGCTGGGGATGGGTTTGCCGACGATACGCGCTTTGCCACAATGGCCGGGATCAGCGCCAACATGGCCGAGGTTTTCGACGTGCTTCAGGTTTTCATCGGCGCTCGCGATTTTGACACCGTACAGGCCGAGTTCGCAAGAAACGACGCAGTTGCCGCGCGGGTTCTGAGCGTCGAGGACATCGTGAACCATCCGCAAATTGCTCATCGCGGAGACATCGTGGATATCGAGGGTGAACAGACAAGGGTGATCGGCGCGGTGCCGCACCTGTCAGACACGCCGGGCGGCGTCCGCTGGCTTGGCCGGGCCGAGGCTGCGGACAGCCACGCGGTGTTGCGCGATTTGGGTATGAGTGAACAAGAGATCGCGGAGCTGACATCCGCGGGGGTGGTGGGCATGCCGCATAAGTTCGAGGAGAAAACATGACCTTCAGATATACCCAGGCGCAGCAGGAGATCCGCGACACTGTCTTGCGTATCTGTGCCGATTTCGATGATGAGTACTGGCTGGAAAAAGACCGCAATGGCGGCTTCCCCCACGACTTACACAAGGCTTTGGCGGATGGCGGCTGGCTGGGTATTGCGCTGCCCGAAGAGGTCGGCGGCGCCGGGCTCGGTATAACCGAGGCGGCAATCATGATGCAGGCCATCGCTGAATCGGGTGGCGGAGCCAGCGGGGCGTCGGCCATTCACATGAACATATTCGGGCTCAATCCGGTGGTGAAATTTGGTACCCTGGAGCAAAAACAGCGGATGCTGGTGCCGCTTCTGGAGGGGCGCGAAAAGGCCTGTTTTGCGGTAACCGAACCGACGACGGGGCTGGATACAACAAAGCTTAAGACGCGGGCAATCCGGCATGGCGACCGGTATGTGGTGCATGGCCAGAAGGTCTGGATTTCAACCGCGCAGGTGGCTCACAAGATGCTGTTGTTGGCCCGCACCACGCCGCTGGAAGAGGTGACAAAGCCCACCGAGGGGTTAACCCTGTTTTACACGACGCTTGACCGGACATTCGTGGACGTGCGCGAGATCGAAAAAATGGGCCGCAAAGCGGTAGATTCCAATGAGGTGTTCATCGACGGGCTGCCTGTTCCAGCCGAGGATATGATCGGCGAAGAAGGCCAAGGGTTCCGCCAAATTCTGCACGGTCTGAATCCCGAACGCATACTGGTGGCGGCGGAATGCGTCGGCATTGCGCGAAACGCGATCAAACGGGCGTCGGAATATGCAAAGGAGCGCCATGTCTTTGGCCGTCCGATCGGGCAAAATCAGGGCATCCAGCATCCGCTCGCCAAATCTTGGGCCAAGGTCGAATCCGCCAATCTGATGGTGATGCATGCCGCAGCCCTTTATGATGCAGGCGAGTCATGTGGTGTCGAGGCGAATGCCGCGAAGCTGCTGGCGGCGGAAGCTGCAGTGGAGGCGACGCAGACAGCGCAGATGACGTTTGGCGGCTATGGATACGCCAAGGAATATCATGTTGAGCGATTGGTCCGCGAGGCGTTGTTGTTCCATATCGTGCCAGTGACGCCGCATATGCTAATGTCGTTCATCGCCGAAAAAGCGCTTGGACTGCCGAAATCCTACTGAAGGGCTCCTCCATGAAAGACGTATTGCGCACCACCGGTTTCTATTTCGATGAGGTCGAGGTCGGCGCCCGCTTCAAAACCCGCAGTCGCACGGTGACCGAGGCTGATCTTGTCGGGTTCTGTAACCTGACGTGGATGACGGAATCATTGTTTACAGATACTGAACATGCTCGTGACGGCGCGGCGGCGCATGGACGGGTAATACCGGGGGTGATGGTCTACGCGATGGCCGAAGGGCTGTTGACGCACACGATGGAAGGCACAGGGCTTGCCTTTCTCCATGCCGATTTCAGCATCAAGGGACCCACCTATGTCGGTGATACAATTTATGTCGAAGTCGAGATTATCGAGGCACGTCAGACGTCTAAGCCGGGGCGTGGATTGGTGCGCAGCCGAAACCGGGTTCTGAAGGCGGATGGCAGTGAATGCATTGTCTATGAACCACTTCGAATGCTGCGTCGGCGAAACGCGAGCTTCTAGATAAAGTCGAATTTGATAAGCCTACATAAATCTTGCCAAGAAATCTAACGCGTGTTAGGTTCTGTGAGAGACCGGCGAAACAGCTGGCAGGGGAGAGGAAATGACTGACTCGCTAGAGCCAATATTTGGGTTCACAAGAACCGAACTACGGGAAAGGGATACCGTCTTTGCGTCTGACCTTTTCAAAGGCAGGACAGTCGCGGTGACTGGAGCGGGCGGCGGCCTTGGCCTAGCTATTGCGTCATTGTTTGCGCGCTTGGGCGCGACCTTGGCGGTCTGCGGCCGTAATCCCGAGAAGCTGGAAAACGCGGCGGAATTTCTGCGTTCTTTCGGCGGCGAGGTGCTGACGCGGGAAATGACGATCCGTGACCCTGAACAGGCAACCGCCTTTGTGGAGACTGTCCATGACCGGTTCGGTGGGCTCGATGTGCTGGTTAACAACGCGGGCGGCCAGTTCCCGCAACCGGCATTGGATTATTCCGTAAAGGGCTGGAATGCGGTGATCGACACCAACCTTAACGGCACTTGGTGGATGATGCAGTCGGCCGCGAAGAAATGGGTCGAGGCCGGAACCAGCGGCAATATTGTCAGCATTGTTGCCGATGTTTGGCGCGGAATGCCCGGCATCGCCCATACCTGTGCGGCACGCGCCGGGGTGATTTTTCTATCCAAATCTGTCGCCGTCGAATGGGCGCCGCATGGTATCCGTGTCAACTGTGTGGCGCCGGGGTGCTGCGAAAGCACCGGGTTTGGCAATTATCCGCCAGAGGGTGCCGCGACGTTCGGGGAATCCAATCCCATGCGCCGAGCAGGCGATGAATGGGATGTCGCCGAGGGTGTCGTCTACGTGGCGGCGCCGTCGGGCAAGTTTATAACCGGAGAGGTTCTGAACATAGATGGCGGTCAGCAGATGTGGGGTGATCCCTGGCCGACGGGGCGTCCTGATTATTTCAGGATTAATTGAGAGAAAACAGCGGGATGTTGAGTTCTGATTTGCTGGGAGGCGCGCACGGATGAAGGGACCTGAAACATCAGGCAACGGCCAGGTGCCGGTTTTGGAATGCATGGGCGTAGAGCGGCGTTTTGGCGGGCTTGTCGCAGTATCGGGTGTGGATCTGAGGCTTGAGAAGGGCGAAATATTCGGTCTTGTCGGTCCCAACGGCAGTGGAAAAACCACGCTGACCAACGCGATCACCGGGTTTTACCCGCCACAAAAGGGGAAGATCCTGTTGGGCGGCAAGGATATTACCGGAACCGCGCCGCACAAGGTTGCGGGCATGGGGGTCGCGCGAACATTCCAGAACCTTGCGCTGTTCAACGGAATGAGTGTGCTCGACAATATTTTGTTGGGGCGTCACATCCATATGAATCCCGGCGTGATCCGCACGGCGCTATACTGGTGGTTGGCGCGGCCCGAGGAGATCGCCAACCGGGAAGTCGTGGAAGAAGTGATCGACTTTCTTCAACTGGAAAGCATCCGGCACGAGCTGGTCGACGGAATCCCTATCGGGTTGAAGAAACGTGTTGAGTTGGCCCGTGCTTTGGTGGCCGAGCCGCATCTTCTGATTCTGGATGAACCGATGGCCGGGATGAACCAGGAAGAAAAAGAGTACATGGCGCGGTTCATTCTGGATGCCCGCGCCGAGCGCGGCGTCAGTGTCCTGCTGATCGAGCACCATATGGACGTCATCATCGGGATCTGTGATCGGATGCTGGCGCTGAATTATGGCGAAATGATCGCCAGCGGTATCCCAAGGGAAGTCATCAAAAATCCGCGCGTTATCGAAGCCTATATCGGAGGCGCACATGGCGAATAATCCTTCATCCGCCGTATCAAAGGCCGGGCCAAACGCCGGGGACGATACGATTGCGCGCCTGTTGATGCGCAATGCGGTCGAATTTGCCAATGATATTGCGATGCGCGAGAAGGACCGGGGCATCTGGCGGGAAGTGACTTGGTCTGCCTATGCCGAGGAGGTGCTGTGCTGCGCCGCCGGCTTCATGGCCTTGGGCGTGAAGCCCGGTGACGCGGTCATTATCTTGGGTGACAACCGCGTGAGACTTTATGCCGGAATGACCGCGATGTCGATGCTGCGCGCCCATGCCATGCCGGCCTATCCCGGTGCGACGCTGGACGAGTTGAAGCATTTCTTCGAGGAAGCCCGTGTTGTTGCCGCGTTGGCCGAGGATCAGGAACAGGTCGACAAGATCCTTGATCTGCGCGACGCAGGAACGTCGGTGGCATCTATTGTTTACGACGAGGTGCGCGGGCTGAATCTCTATGATGCACCGGGCCTGCAGTCGTGGGAAAATCTGTTGGAAGCGGGTGCCAAGAAGTTGTCTGCCGATCCGGATTTGCGCCTGCGTCTGATTGAGGGATCCAAGCCGGAAGATCCGGCGGTGTTCATGCATTCCTCGGGCACGACAGGCAAGCCCAAGGGGATCGTTCTGAGCCAGAAGAATGTGTTATCGGGTGCGCGCAATGCCTACGCAGGTGGTGCGTTCGATTATGGCGAAGATATCCTTGGCTATCTGCCATTGGCCTGGGTAGGCGATTTTGCGCTGACTGTGGCTGCCGCCATTGCGTTTCGGTTTACCGTCAACGTGCCGGAGCGCCAAGAAACGGTGCAGCGCGACATGCGTGAGGTCGCACCCAGTCTCTATCTTGCAGCACCGCGCAGTTGGGACCACATGTTGACCACCATTCAAGTGGGTATGGAGAATTCAACGCCTCTGAAGAAGTGGCTGTATCATTTCTTCATGGACAAGGCCGTCGAGGCCGAGCGGCGCAAGCTGAGCGGCGCTGGTGGAGGAAGCTTCGAATGGCTGGGACGGCTGGTCGGCGAAAAGGTCGTATTTGGACCGATCAAAGACCAATTTGGATTGACTCGCCTGAAGCGTGCCTTCACCGGGGGTGAAGCCATCGGCGAGGATACTTTCATTTTTTACCGGGCTCTTGGGATCAATCTGCGCCAGCTCTATGGCCAGACCGAAAACAGTGCATTCAACGCCATTCAGGCTCCCGGCGAGGTGAAGTTGCATACCGTCGGAAAGCCCTTGCCGGGGGTCGAGGTGAAGATTGCCGAAGATGGCGAAATACTCATGAAGGCGGACAGCGTGTTCAAGGGTTACTACAAGAACGAAGCTGCCTCTGCAGAAGCTTTGCAGGATGGATGGCTGCGTAGCGGCGACGCAGGCTATCTGGAAAAGGACGGCCATCTTGTCGTCCTGGGGCGAGTGTCTGAAGTGGTATTTACCAAAAGCGGTGAGCGATATGTTCCCAATTATCTGGAAAACCGTCTCAAGTTCAGCCCGTATATAAAGGATGCCGCAGTGATCGGCGCGGGACGGAACGAATTGACGGCGATGATCTGCATCGACGCCGAGGCAGTCGGGCATTGGGCTGAAGTCAATGGCGTGCCTTACGTATCTTATGCTGATCTTTCCCAACGCCCCGAAGTGGCTCAACTGGTGAGGGAAGCGTTTGTGCGGGTGAACAAGGCGGTGACCAAAGGTTTGCGGCTGCATCGTTATGTATCTTTGCACAAAGAGTTCGACCCGGATGATGGCGAGATTACCAGAACGCGCAAACTGCGGCGCAAGGTCGTCGAAGAGCGCTACAATCAAGTGATCGAGGCGCTTTATAGCGGCACAAGCGACGTTCATGTCAAAGCAGTAGTAACGTACGAAACAGGCGAAACGGGGACTGTCGAACGCACCCTGTTGATCAGGGAGGTATAAGATGGATCTGGTGTTTCTGTCAGAGCTGACAGTGAATGGCGCGCTGACAGGCCTGCTCTATTCGCTTTTTGCCATTGGGCTGGTCCTGATCTACAAATCGTCATCTGTACCGAACCTTGCGCAGGGGGGCCTGACCATGTTGGGCGCCTATGTGGTTCTGGCATTTTCGCACAACATGGGGTTGCCGCTTTGGGTGGCCATTCCTTTGGCGGTCATAATCATGTTCTTCGTTGGCATCGGGATCGAAAAGGTCGCGCTGCGCCGACTGGCGGGGCGCCCCATCATCATGATCCTGATGATGACAATGGGGATCGACATCTTCCTGCGCGGAACCACCTTGGCGATCTGGGGCGGGTCTTCGCGCCCGGTTGATTTGGGGGTCAGCTATGATCCGCTCTTTGTGGGGGATATGCTTCTCAGCCGCATTCACATTGTTGGTGCCGGCGTCGCAATCGCCCTGTTTATAGCCTTCCTTCTGTTCTTTCGCAGCCGCCTTGGTATTCGTTTGCGGGCTATTTCCGACGATTATATGGCGTCCTGGTCTGTGGGCATCTCGGTTGAACGCGGTGTTGGATTGTCTTGGGGACTGGCGTCGATCGTGGCTGTGGCAACCGGCGTGATCTGGGGTGAAATCCAGGGTGTTGATCAGTCTTTGTCGATCCTTCTGCTCAAGGGGCTGACCGTGGCCGTTCTGGGCGGGCTGGACAGTATCATCGGCGCAATTGTCGCCGGTATCATTCTTGGCATTCTGGAAAGTGTCGGTTCATTCTATCTGGATGGGATAGTCGGGGGGGGCAGCCGGGATCTGATTGTCGCTGCGGTGTTGATCCTGACGGTGATGATCCGCCCGCACGGCCTGTTTGGCCGTCATGACATCGAAAGGGTGTAAGGTATGTTTTACGGTCTCTCAGGTGTTCGCCACAATAGTTACGTGTCTGATAGCAGGCTCTTCCCGGTTCCGGCAGATCGCAACTTCGTGGTGTTCTTTCTGCTGCTCGGGCTCGCGGCACCCTATTTGGTCAGTTCGCTTTATCTGAACAGCTACGTTCTGCCGTGGCTGATCTGGACGGCCGCCGTACTGGGCCTGAACCTTGTGACGGGTTGGGCCGGGCAGCTGCATCTGGGCTACGCGGCTGTCATGGCCGTTGGTGCCTATTCGGCGGTTCACGCGGCCAAATTCGGGGTTCCGTGGGAGTTTGCCCTGCTTATAGGCGGCCTGGCCTCTTCTGTGATCGGAAGTCTGTTTGCCTTTGCGGCGCTGCGGGTCAAGGGGCTTTACCTGGCGCTCACGACCCTTGCGATGCAGTTCGTCATGGACTGGGTGTTGACCCATTCGCCAACGATCGCAGGCGGCTCACACGCGTCACTGCAATCGCCCGCCTTTGCGCTCTTGGGGCAGGACATTACATCGGATGCGGGTCTTTACTACGTCGCATTCGGTTGGTGCGTCCTGGTCACGGTTTTCATGCTGAATCTGCGACGCACGGGTCTGGGCCGGGCTCTGGTTGCTGTGCGGGAAAAAGACTTTGCCGCGGCAATCCTGGGCGTCAACAGTTTTTACTATAAGCTTGTCGCCTTTGCCGCATCGTCTTTCATAGCAGGGGTCAGCGGGGCAATCTTGGTTGCGACGTTCTACTTCCTTGCGGCACCCGAACAGTTTGCCGTTAGCGTGTCCATTCAGGTTCTGGCGATGGTGATCGTGGGCGGGCTTGGGAGCATCATTGGCAGCTATCTGGGGGCTGCACTGATCCTGCTCATGCCCGGGGTCGTCAACCAGTTGTTCTCATTGGGGGCTGACTTTGTAGGGCTGAATTTAGGTAACGAAACGCTGGCGCACATTCCCAATGCAGCCTATGGCGCACTGATTGTCATCTTTCTGATTGTCGAGCCATTGGGGCTTGGCAAACTGTACGCCAATATCAGGGATTACTTGATGGTTTGGCCTTTCGACCAGCTTAGGAAATAGGGGGAGCAACATGGCACAGCCCGACATCACAGCAAGCGATCCGATTCTGTCCCTGAACAGTATTGAGGTTTTGTACGACTCTGTCCTGCTGGCGATCAGGGGGGTATCCATCGAGGTTCCTAGAGGGGGGATGGTCGCGCTTTTGGGTTCCAACGGGGCGGGTAAGAGCACCACTTTGAAGGCAATTAGCGGATTGCTGAAGGCTGAACGCGGGAAGGTCAGCAGGGGAGAAATACGGTTTGACGGTCAACTTATCGGAGCCTGCCTTCCGCAAGATCGCGTTGGGATGGGCATCTGTCACGTCATCGAAGGTCGCCGGGTGTTCGAGCACATGACGCCGGATGAAAACCTTGAGGCTGCAGCGCCGATGTCCATGTCGCGTCAGAAAGTGAATGCTGAAAAGGACCGCATCTACGAGTATTTTCCGCGCCTTGCGGAACGCAAATCGTCGCAGGCTGGATACCTGTCGGGCGGAGAACAACAAATGTTGGCCATCGGTCGGGCGCTAATGACCCAGCCCCGCCTTCTAATGTTGGACGAACCCAGCCTTGGGTTGGCTCCGTTTCTGGTGAACGAGATTTTCGGAATTATCCAGCGCATCAACAAGGAAAATGGCTTGTCGGTTTTGTTGGTTGAGCAAAATGCGCTGGCAGCGCTGGAGATTGTTTCGCATGGCTATCTGATCGAAAATGGCCGCGTCGTCATGCACAACACTGCGGAGGAACTAAAGGCAAACTCCGACATTCAGGAATTCTATTTGGGCGGAGGAGGAGGAGGCAAAGATTTCCACGAAATCAAGCATTACAGCAGACGGAAACGCTGGCTGAGTTAGCGATGTTTGCGTCTAGAGATTCACAAAGGAGGAACTAACAATGAGAACTTTGGCTTACGTTAAATGTCTGACTGCGGCAGCGACAATCGGGCTGGCGAGTCTGTCCCCTGCGCAGGCGGCAGAGGATACAATCAAGTTCGGCTTGTGCTATGATCTGAGCAAGTCCTACACCTTCGTGACGCCGCAGATTTCGCAGGCGGCGCAGGATCTTGCAACCCTGGTCAATATGAAGGGCGGCATCGATGGTCATAACGTTGAAATTATTGTTCAGGATCATGGCAACGAGCCGCAGCGCGGAATTGAATGCTACGAAAAGCTCAAACGCGAGGGCGTGTTCGTATTCGACATGCTGTCCACGCCGGTTTCAATCGCGGTGCTGCCGCGGATCATGAAGGATAAGAATATCCTGATCCAATCGTTGGTTGGCAGGGGGGATGCGGCCGATGGCTCGGTGTTCACTCAGATCTTCCCGGTTGGTCCCACCTATTGGGGACAGGCAGCCAACGATATTGCCTATATCAAAGAACAAAGCGGCGGCGACATGAAGGGAGTCAAGGTCGGCTTTGCCTATCTGGACTACCCCTTTGGTCAGGAACCGATCGAAATCCTGAAAACCCTTGCCGCTAAAGAAGGGTTTGAGCTTCTGTTATATCCAGTGCCACTTCCCGGCAGTGATCAGGCCAGTGTCTGGACCAAAGTGCGTCGCGACAAGCCAGACTATGTGGTTGCCTGGCTTCTGGCCGGTGGGCACGTCGTCGCTGCCAAAGAGATGAAGCGCAACGGCTTTCCGATCAGCAACTACATCTCCGTTAACTGGCTGAACGAGGTTGATGTCGCCAATATCGGAGCTGAGGCTGCCATCGGGCTCAAGCGCGGGACCAATGTTGCCGGTGGGCAGGATATTCCGATTATCCAGGAAATCCTTTCAGATGTGTACGGTGCAGGCAAAGGCGCCGGGCCGGCCGAAAAGATCAACGACGTATATTACAATACCGGTCTGGCGATCTATTCAGCCGCATTCGAGGCCGCGCGTCTAGCCGTCGAGCAAAGCGGCTACCCGGTGACGCCTGAATCGATGAAGGCTGGTTACGAAAGCATCGTTGATTTTGATGCCAATGGACTGTTCGCCCCGATCACTGTGACAGCGGATGATCACGGCGGCGGTGGCAAGACCCGTATCGAGATGTGGGATGGCAAGACCTGGGTCCCGCAGCAAGACTGGACCGCAGCCTATACGGACGTGATCTGGGATGTGGTCAAGGAAAGCTCGGGTAAGTTCACGGTTGAGTAAGAAAGATTGGCTGGGGGTCCACCCCCAGCCACCACACGGTTCAGGGTCAGGCGCGAAGCTGTTTTCTACGAACCCGTATTTCAAGGACATTCCATGACAGGCAACCCTATTGAGCTCACCGTCGAAAACGGTGTGGCGACCGTCTTTATCAACCGGCCCGAGCGTAAGAATGCCTTGTCGGTAGCGGCAGCGAACGGGTTGGCTGATGCCTGGGATCTGATCGAGGCTGACGTAAACATACGAGTCGTCATCCTGACCTCTGCCGATTGCGGTGTGTTCAGTGCCGGGCTTGATCTCAAGGAAGCGACCGAGATTGCGCGCGACGAAGGCGTCGATATCCTGTCAAGAATGCGTGACCCGTTCCATGGACGGATGCGGGCCTGTTCCAAGCCCATCATATCGGCGATGACGGGGTCGTTGATGGCCGGCGGCATGATGCTAACCCTGATGAGCGACCTGCGGGTCGGCCTGAAAGGCACGCGGGTTGGTATTACCGAGGTCAAGATCGGTAGGGGATCGCCGTGGGCGGCACCAGCCCTGTCGATGTTGCCGCAACCGATTCTGATGGAGATTGTCCTGACCGGGGATCTGATGCCAATTGAGCGGCTGCATGATTATGGGTTCACCAATTACCTGGAAGACACGCCCGATGCTGTGCGGGCCCGGGCACGAAATCTGGCCGACCGTATCGCCTCGGGAGCGCCGTTGTCGGTGATCGCCGCCAAGGCCAGTGTTCGCGCGACGATGGATCTAGGCTGTGCCGCCGGACTGGAAGAAGGCAAGCGGTTGCACGAAGTTGTTTATGCAAGCCAAGACGCCATTGAGGGCCCGCGTGCCTTTGCCGAAAAGCGCTCGCCGGTCTGGCAGGGCAGATAACAAGGTGCCTGATATGTCTGAACTCATGCAATTTGACGTCGATAACGGGGTGGGGGTCTTGCGGTTCACCCAGCCGGCACGCCGCAACCCTTATAGTCTCCCATTCGTTGACCAGTTTGTTGCGGCCCTTGATGCAGCGCAAAGTGATGACGGGGTGCGTGCCGTTGTAATGACTGGCGGAGAACATTTTTCAAGCGGGGGCGATCTTGTCGGGTTTCGGGCCGAGATCGCAAAAGGCGCGCGGGCGACTTATGAGATGGTTGACAAGGTGCATTGCGGCGGGCGCGCTGCTTACGGTTTCAACAAGCCGCTGATAGCCGCTGTCAATGGTGTCGCCTATGGCGCAGGAATGAGTCTCGCGCTGTGCGCCGACGTCATTGTCGCAGCCGAAGATGCGCGTTTCTGTCAAGTGTTCTCCAAGGTGGGCGGCTGCCCCGACACTGGATCGAGCTGGCTTCTACAACAGCGCATGGGGTCCGGCGCGGCGCGGCTCCTGGTTCTGACCGGCCGCGAGATTTCCGGCAAGAAGGCCCATCAGATGCGTGCGGTAGAAGAATGTGTGCCCGCCAGCGAAACCGAAGCCACCGCGATGGGAATCGCCGCTGAAATGGCTGCAAATCCGATATTCGGAATCGAGTGCAGCAAGCGCGTGATGCGTGAAACTGCGGAATGTTCCTTTCAAGAGGCTTTGGAAATTGAGTGCCGCGCGCAGACGATCCTGCTGGGCGCGCATGATTTTCCGGAGGCAATGAGCGCTTTCGCAGAAAAACGAAAGCCGAAATTTCGGGATCTCTGAGCCACGAGATCGAGAAATCATATTCCAAATGAGGAGAAAACGCTGATGAAGGTGCTGGTGCCTGTGAAGCGCGTGATTGACTACAACGTGAAAGTCCGTGTCAAAGCGGATGGATCGGGCGTCGAGCTCGCCAACGTCAAGATGTCGATGAACCCGTTCGACGAAATCGCCGTCGAAGAAGCAATCCGCCTGAAGGAGGCCGGCAAGGCCGAAGAGGTCGTGGTCGTTTCGATCGGTGTGAAACAGGCGCAGGAGACCTTGCGCACGGCGCTGGCCATGGGTGCCGACCGCGCCATCCTGGTTGTCGCCGCTGACGACGTCCATCAGGACATCGAGCCGCTGGCTGTGGCAAAGATCCTCAAGGCAATTGTTGACGAAGAGAAGCCTGGCCTGGTTCTGGCAGGCAAGCAGGCGATCGACAACGACATGAACGCCACCGGTCAGATGCTGTCGGCCCTGCTGGGCTGGTCGCAGGGCACCTTTGCCTCCGAGCTGGACATCGAAGGCGACAGTGCGAAGGTCACCCGCGAAGTCGATGGCGGCCTGCAAACCGTCAGCGTCAAGATGCCGGCCATCATCACCGTGGACCTGCGCTTGAACGAACCGCGCTATGCCTCACTGCCCAACATCATGAAGGCCAAGAAAAAGCCGCTGGATGAAAAGACCGCAGTCGATTATGGCGTCGATGTCACCCCGCGCCTAGAGGTCGTGAAAACGTCCGAGCCTAAGGCTCGCGCCGCTGGCATTATGGTCGACTCGGTCGACTCGCTGATTTCGAAACTTAAAGAAGTGGGGGCTTTGTAATGGCTGTTCTTCTCCTTGCCGAGGTGACCGATGGCAAACTGGCGATGGATGCCACCGCCAAGGCCGTGACCGCGGCCAAATCGCTGGGTGATGTGACCGTGTTGTGCTGTGGCGCATCCGCCGCAGCCGCAGGAGCCTCCGCCGCCGCCATCGACGGTGTGGCGAAAGTACTCGTGGCTGAAGATGTCTCGCTGGGTCACCGGCTGGCTGAACCGACTGCCGCGCTGATCGTTGGCCTTGCCGGTGATTACGAACATATCGTCGCCCCCGCCACTACCGACGCCAAGAACGTGATGCCCCGCGTCGCGGCCCTTCTCGACGTGATGGTAATCTCGGACGTGTCCGGCGTGGTCGACGGGTCGACCTTCGAGCGCCCGATCTATGCTGGCAACGCGATCCAGACGGTAAAGTCGACGGATGCCAGGAAGGTCGTGACCTTCCGCACCTCGACGTTTGACGCCGCGGGTCTAGGCGGTTCGGCCGTAGTGGAAACCATCGCCGTTGGCGAGAATCCTGGCCTGTCCTCCTGGGTCGAGGACAAGGTGGCCGCATCCCACCGTGCCGAACTGACCAGCGCAGGCATCGTCGTGTCTGGCGGCCGCGGGGTCGGCTCGGAAGATGACTTCAAGCTGATCGAGCAACTGGCTGACAAGCTGGGTGCCGCCGTGGGTGCATCCCGCGCTGCGGTCGACAGTGGCTATGCCCCGAACGACTGGCAGGTGGGTCAGACGGGCAAGGTGGTTGCCCCCGATCTTTACGTTGCAGTCGGGATCTCAGGCGCGATTCAGCACCTTGCGGGGATGAAGGATTCAAAGATCATCGTCGCCATCAACAAGGACGAAGAGGCCCCGATCTTTCAGGTTGCCGATTTCGGTCTGGTTGCTGATCTTTTCACAGCTGTGCCCGAACTGATCGAGAAACTCGGCTAAGTTTCGTAAGAAACGTACAAAATGTCATAAAAGGCCCGCCACAAACTCAACCGCCCTCCGAAAGTTGGTATCCAACTTTCGGAGGGCGGTTACAACAGGCGGGTCTTTCGCTTTTCCCGCTACCCCGGATTACTCGGGCTTCGGCCTATTCAGGATGTCGGGATTGTGTTCCCCCAGTGCGGGTGGCGGAGTGATATCGTGGCGCGCAGGGGTCGCGGAAAACCTGATAGGCGGTTTGGTCGTCCAGACACGCCCTTCTGTAGGATGGTCGATTTGTTGAAAGAACCCTGTTGCGGCCAAGTGCGGATCTTGCGGCAGATCTGCCAGCATGCGAACCGGCATGGCCGGGATATCGGCTTGTTCGGTCAGCTCAAGCCACTGGGCGGTAGTGCGTGACGGCGCAATTTGCGCCACCATGTCATAAACCCCACCGATGTTCCGGCTGCGCTCGTTCATATTTGTGACCCATGGGTGATCCAGCATATCGCTACGCCCCACTGCTTTGAAAAACCGCGCCCATTGAGCATTCGAGTAGGGCAGGATGGTAATATAGCCATCTGCGGTTTTTACCGGGCGTCGATGCGGGACCAGCATGCGCTGGTATCCGAAGCTTTGTGGTTCGGATTCAAATGTCGCCTCGGCCATATGTTCGACCAGCAGGAATGCGGCCAGGGTTTCAAACATAGGAACCTCGACATGTTGCGCCTGCCCGGTTCGTTCGCGGTGATACAGCGCGGCCATGATCGCATAGGCCGCCGTCACCCCGCCAAGTTTGTCGGCGATAATCGTGGGCGTATAGGCTGGTGGGTTGTCCGGGTTGCACATCGTGGCCAGTCCGGCCATGCCCGAGACAGACTGGACGCTGTCGTCGTAGGCTGGCTTGTCGCGATACGGCCCGTCCGAACCGAACCCGACTGCGGCTACGGTAATCAGCCCGGGGTTTCGTTCGCGCAGCGTCTCGGGGGCGAGAGACAGTCGCGCCAGCGCAGCCGGCCGGATGCTGGACACAAAAACATCCGCATCGTCCAACAAGTCAAGCAAATCGGCGCGGTCTGCTTCTGTTTTCAGATCCAGGGTAACGCTGCGCTTGTTGCGATTGGTGCCCAGAAATGCGGCACCCATTCCGGGCGTCCGGGCAGGTTGAACTTGCCGCAGCATGTCGCCTTCGGGACTCTCGACTTTGATGACATCGGCGCCCAGATCACCAAGCATCTGCGTAGCAAGGGGCCCGAATACGACCGAGGTCATGTCAATGACCCTGACACCCGCCAGCAAGCCGTCTTTATTGATGCTCATGGTCACGTGCCCGATGCCGTTTGAGTGGAGAGTTGCAATATTTCTAACGAATGTTAGAAATGAGGTCAACGCAGATTCGAGATACTAAGGGAGCAGGCGAAATGCCGGAAATTCAGGGGCCGGATAAAATCTTCCAGGACGGATTGGCAAAGGGACAGATTAACCTTCAGCAATGCGATGATTGTGAAAGGTCCATCTTTTTCCCGCGCATTTTGTGCCCGCATTGCAAAGGTTCATCGCTGACATGGCGCTTGGCCTCTGGCGACGGCACCATTCACACCACGACCACCGTACGGCGTAAGTCTGAGCGCGGCGGTGACTATAATGTCTGTATGGTTGAACTGGCCGAGGGGGTGCGGATGATGAGCCGGGTTGATGAAATCTCTCCTGACGACGTGAAGATCGGGTTGCCGGTCACTGCTTTTGTCGGCGAAATTGACGGTGTTCCGGCCGTGTTGTGCAAACCGGCGGGGGACTGAGTCATGGTTGATCAATTGCGCGGAAAATCCGCTATCGTTGGCGTGGGGCATGCGGGTTTTGGCGAGGCGCCGGGGTTTTCAGCTTATGACATCATGGCGCAATCGGCGCTTGCGGCGCTGGAGGATGCCGGGCTGAAGCTGAGCGATGTCGACGGCCTGTTCTGCAGCATGATGGAGGACGCCATGCCGGTTCTCATGGCGGCGGAATATCTGGGGATTCAGCCGCGCTATGTTGATGGCACTATGACGGGCGGATCTTCGTTTGTGAACTATCTGACCTCGGCAACACTGGCGTTGCAGGCCGGGCTCTGCGATGTGGCGCTGATCTGCTACGGCTCCAATCAGCGCACAGCGTCCGGGCGGCTTGTTACTGCGTCAAAGCTGCCGCCTTATGAGGGGCTATATAGCCCGCGGTATCCGATCTCGGCCTATGCGATGGCCGCCGCGCGGCACATGTATGAATACGGCACCACACGCGAACAACTGGCCGATGTGGCCGTCGCGGCACGGGCCTGGGCCCGGCACAATCCCGAAGCCTTTGAGCGAGGCGAGTTGATCCGTGAGGATGTTCTGAGCGCGCGAATGGTGGGCGATCCGCTGACCACGCGTGATTGTTGCCTGGTCACCGATGGCGGCGGTGCAATTGTAATGGTGCGGGCAGACCGGGCGAAGGATTTTCCCAATGCGCCAGTCTATGTTCTGGGCACGGCGGCGGCCAGCAGCCACCGGCAGATCTCGCAAATGCAGGATTTCACCGTTACGGCGGCGCGGGAGTCCGGCAGTCGTGCCTTTGCGATGGCCGGGGTGACGCCCGGCGATATCGACGTGGTCGAGCTCTATGATGCGTTTACCATCAACACCATCCTGTTTCTCGAAGACCTTGGGTTCTGCGCCAAGGGTGAAGGCGGCGCATTTGTCGCCGATGGCCGAATCGCACCAGGCGGCGCGTTGCCGGTCAACACCAATGGCGGCGGGCTGTCATGTGTGCACCCGGGAATGTACGGCATCTTCACGGTGATCGAGGCAGCCCGCCAGATCAGGGGGGATGCGCCGGGGTTGCAACTTGATGACGTGGAACTGGCGTTGGCGCATGGTAATGGCGGGGTATTATCCAGCCAGGTCACGGCCATTCTGGGCGCAGCCAGCACCATTTGATTAAGACAGGGGAGAACCGGAAATGCCTTTGGATATTGATGCGCTGAACGCTTGGGAATTCGAAGACCTGGAGCACAGCTATACCAAGCGGGACACGATGCTTTATGCGCTTGGTCTGGGGTTCGGAGAGGACCCGAGCGAAGAAAAAGAACTGGCCTATGTCTATGAAGACGGTCTGTTGGCTGCGCCAAGCATGGCCGTCATTCTGGGATATCCCGGTTTCTGGTTGAGTGACCCGCGCACAGGTGTCGATTGGAAAAAGGTTCTGCACGGCGAACAATGGCTGGACGTGTTCAAACCCCTGCCTGTCGAAGGCACGGTGATCGGGCGCACCTGGATTGATCAGATTTCAGACAAGGGCGAAGGCAAGGGCGCGGTGCTTTATATCAGTCGCGATATTATAGACGCAGCTAGTAATGAGATACTGGCCCGGGTCACAATGTCGACCTTTGCACGCGGCGATGGCGGTTTTGGTGGAGAGAAGCTTGCCGGGCCAACTCCGGCTACGTTGCCGGACCGGGCACCGGACCATATTTGTGATCTGACGACACTGCCGCGCCAAGCGCTGATTTACCGACTGAGCGGTGATTACAACCCACTTCATGTCGACCCGGCGGTTGCGAGATCGGTCGGGTTTGACCGTCCGATCCTTCATGGTTTGGCAACCTATGGTCTGGGGTGCCGGGCGATCCTGAAGACGATCTGCGACTATGACGCAAGCCGCCTGACTGGTTTGGATGTGCGTTTTTCCGCGCCGGTTTACCCCGGTGAAACTGTGCGCTTCGAAATCTGGCAAGACGACACAGAAGTACGGTTTCGCGCACTGGTACCGGAACGTGATGTGGTGGTGCTGAACAACGGCGCAGCACGACTTGCCTGAGGAGAGGGACATTTGACCCAACCGCTTGACGATATCCTGGTGCTGGATTTCAGCACGCTTCTTCCCGGCCCCATGGCCACGCTGATGCTGGCCGAAGCCGGGGCTGAGGTCATCAAACTGGAGCGTCCGGGCACCGGCGAAGACATGCGCCTGACAGAGCCGAAGATCAAGGGCCGCTGTCTGGGGTATGCTATCCTGAACCGGGGTAAGAAGAGTATCGCGCTGGACCTTAAGGCGGCAGGGGCTGTGGCCAGCTTGCGGTCGCTGATTAAGAAGGCCGATGTCATCGTTGAGCAATTCCGGCCCGGCGTCATGGATAGGCTGGGATTGGGATACAATGCGGTCAGAATGCTCAACCCTGGGATCATCTATTGTTCGATTACAGGGTATGGCCAGAGTGGTCCGAAACGAGACGCCGCTGGGCACGATATGAACTATGTCGGTGACGCGGGTATCTTGTCGCTCAGCTCGGGCCCGGTTGACAGCCCGACCGCCCCGTTTGGTCTGATCGCCGATATCGGTGGGGGAACCTATCCGGCAATCATGAATATACTGCTTGCGCTGCGCCAGCGCGATAAAACCGGGCAGGGGGTTCATCTGGACATAGCCATGTCCGAGGGCGCGTTTGCTTTCGCCTATTGGGCGCACACCAAGGGGGTCATCGCGGGCGAGCCAATTGAAAATGGCGGTGACAGGCTGACTGGGGGCAGGGCACGTTACAGGCTGTATTCGGCATCAGACGGCAGGCAGGTTGCGGTCGGGGCGCTGGAGCAGAAATTTTGGGACGCATTTTGCAATGTCATCGACCTGCCGCGGCACCTTCGCGATGACCTTGCCGATCCAGCGGCGACAATGGCCGAGGTCGCGCGCCGGATTGTGGCCAGACCATCCGCTCATTGGGCACCATTGTTGGATGCGGCGGATTGCTGCTGCACCATTGTCAGGACACCGGCCGAGGCCGCAGCCGATCCGCATTTCACGGCGCGCGGCACGTTCGAGCGGATGGTTTCGGTTGGAGGTATGCAGGTTCCGGCGCTACCTTTGCCGATTGCACCGGAATTTCGCGGCGCAGTCGCCGACAGTCGCGCCGCGCCCGATCCGGGCGAGCAAAATGCCGAGTTTGGGTTGTAAATAGTGGTCGCTGAGGCGTGGGAATAGGTTGACGGCTGAAGCTGTTTGAAATAATCTAACGTCTGTTAGAAATATGTTGGAATTGCCTTTGGAGGGGTCACAATGTCTGAGCTGATGCCGGAACTTTCCGCTGAAGCGGAGCGCTTCGTCTCCCCTGCGCATTATGTTGATAGCGATAGTATGGAAGTGCAGGCATTTGTGATGCGGGCACTGAGCAACATGGAGCCGGATGCACCCAAAAGGGACAAGGCGGTGCGCCTGTTTCAGGCAGTGCGCGACGATCTGCGGTATGATCCTTATACGTTTTCCCTGAATGCCGAGGATTATAGGGCAAGTGTTATCGCGAGCATGGACTCTGCGTTTTGCGTGCCCAAGGCAATCCTTCTAGCGGCGTGCTTACGGGCAGTTGGCATTCCAGCGGCTCTTGGGTTTGCGGATGTCCGTAACCATCTGAACACGCCCAAACTGGCCGAACTGATGGGCACCGACCTGTTCATTTACCACGGCTATGTTCAGCTTTGGCTGGGTGAATCATCTTTCAAGGTGACCCCGGCCTTCAACATGGAATTGTGCCAGCGGTTTGGCGTCAAACCGTTGGAATTCGACGGAGAGCACGACGCGCTGTTTCAC